>Ga0163179_10000219_pt1 | contig 40530 bp, 31 predicted proteins | sample AtlANTMetagenome_FD_109643 | JGI IMG/M metagenome (GOLD analysis project Ga0163179, IMG submission 109643) | Marine eukaryotic phytoplankton communities from the Atlantic Ocean - Atlantic ANT 2 Metagenome | ecosystem: Environmental > Aquatic > Marine > Oceanic | place: North Atlantic Ocean... | reverse complement strand
TCTGCCTCTGCAGCGAATGCAGCAGCAACATCTAGTTCTTCACCAGTGATGTGCTCGATTACTTCCTTTACCATACGGAAGTGCTTTGCTTCGTCCATAGCTTGACGGCTTAGAAGTTCTAAGTCTTTTACGTCTGTAGAAGGATCTGCGGATGCAACTTGACCAGCGATAGCGTACATATTCTGAGCTTCGTTGACCATACGTCCACGGAAGTGCTCGACTAGATACTCATCACTTGGCTTAGAAGCGAAGAAACGACGAACGTTTGAGCGTGATGCTTCAAACAACTCACTGTTTCCTTCCTTGATCTTCTTGACGAAATCTGTTCCAGAAAGCATTTTAAATTTTTTCCTATCTACAGATTTATTTAGCAAATATGAAAAAGTATCTTAGATCTCCTTGAACAGTATGCTCGCTTTCAAGACATTTTATAGTATATCCATATTGCTTTGCTACACTTTTAATCTTATCATGTGTCCATGGATACCATTCCATATCTCCATAGTCTATCCAACCATGTGGTATGCCAGGATTGACTCTAAATATTGCTTCCTTTCTCCACAGTGTGTGTAGTTTTTCTAACTGGTAATCTACGTTACCAAAATTTATAGATCCTAAACATAGTGCTATCTCAAACGGTGCTGAGTTATACTCTTCAACTGATACCTTGATATCAGCAGCATCATTATAAGGATCTATTCCAATAAGATTTTTTATCTTTCCCTTAAATCTATTATAACCACAACCTACATCTAAGACACTAGAAGGTGTTTGAGCATTGACATAATCGACCAACTGATAGCCAGAATACTTAAGAGATTCAAAATTTTGATCTTGCCAAATACCACTAAAATAAGTATCTAATTGCATTATCTAAACAATTGAAATGACTACCAACTCCTTTCATAACAGGATGATTATGGACAAACTCATCATCAGAAATAATAACAATCTCTTTATTGAGTGCATGTCCATATGATATTTCAAATATAGTCCCGTACGATGGTCTCCTATCATTCACCCCTTTAGGCAAATAAGCAAAAACCATATCACATCGTTCTACATTTTGTTTTGTGTTGTGAAATATCTCTCCAGCAGATCCTAAATCGTAACGAGGTTCTAGTACAGCTATGTCAATGGGTATGTGTTCAGAAACATAGTTTCTCCACAAGTGAACCTCATCCTCAGAACATTGTTCAATCGGACCTGCCAAATAAACTATCACACTTCTCCACCATCTACCACTGGATCTGGATCTTGTGGAACAGATGTGGGTTTATCTAATCCTTTTACTTCTTCTTGTAATTTTTTAATTGCGTTGTTGGCAACAGTTAGCTTTGCTTCTAAAGCAATATTTTGTGCCAATAATGTACTTACTCTGTTTTGATAAACCTGCAAAACAGCGTTCACTTCCTCATTCATGTTAGAAAAACAACTGCTCTATATATGCTAGAACGAACCACCATCTATGGTAATATTTTCTAATGATCTAGTGGTTCCTGAACAAGAAATTACTTGTGTCTGACCAGCACAATCATTGATATATAACCCACCTATCTCTAGATCTCCAGTAGTACTTACTGTCAGAACACTAGAAGACTCTGAAACTTCTGAACCTATAACAACTCTTCCTGCAGAATCATCCCAGAATACAGCAGCTTTCTTAGCAGAACCACTATAGTAGTTCATTATAAGACCAACGTCCTTGTTGGTATCACTGCCTAAAGCAGCACCATCTACAACTTGTAGTTCAAGAAGAACATCTTCTACAGTTGTATTGACAGTGTTGATCTGTGTTACAGAACCACTTATGGTAAGATTACCACCAACAGATAAATCACTTGTTACGTTTGCTGTACCTGTAACTGTCAATGCTGATCCACTAAATGTCAGATTAGCACTATCTTCTAACTCTCCATCTGTACCAGCAGTAACAACTCTACCAGAGGTAAGATCACTTACTTGAGCAGTTGCGAAAGTACTAACACCAGTAACATTGGCATTAGTTGAACTTAGATATGTTACAGTACCTACTCCAGATACATTGACTGCTTGAGCACCTGTTCCACCACTTTGTGCTTGATTAGGAGCAGTATCCCATGTCAACCCACCACTACCATCTGACTTTAGATATCCGTTATTAGTTGCTGATCCTGGAAATGTATATACCTGATCACCTGCTAATGTTGCAGGAGCCTTTAGAGTTAATGTATTAGTACCGTTATTAGTACCCTCTACTAGATTGACTCCAGATCCCGTTGTTGTAGTTTCTTTTGTCCAGTAACGAGAAGAACCTATAATTTGGTTATTGGAAGTTGTAGAGTCAATACCAACATATAAATCATATTTGTCTATGGTAAAGCCAGGTTCACCTGCTCTTAATCCAGGTAGACTGGCAACGTTACCTCTCTTAAACTGAAGTACTGGATTACTCATTTGTTCCTACTTACCTTGTTGTATTTAGAATTCATGCCCAAGTTCCAGCATCAAGATCAATTTTATTATCTAGATCTTCACCAAGTGCTGATATGATTGAAGAATCAAATCCCGCAGGACCAGATTGACTTCCTGCTGCAGATTCAACTACAGCGTCTGGACTTATAAAGACAAAGTTATCTGCGTTTGGATCGTATGATAGAACAAAATGAGTTCCTATTCCACTACCAATTGCAGTAGATACGATGTCAGTTATGTCTCTAATGTTTGCCACAGTGTCGTCCTGTTCTACTGTAAATTTAACAATGGGTTGACCATCTAATGCAGTGTCAGCATGGTCGGAAGTAATGCCAACATTAACAATCTGTATTGACATATCATGATGCCGTTGGGTTTACTATCACCTGCCCAGTAATAACTTTAGTTCTGATATTACTGTTACGATTTATAATAAGAACATCATACTCATATCTTCCTGAAGTAATAATACCAGTCTGAGTATCACTCAGAGATATTGTTAGATTACCTTTTGAAGGTTGACCGCCATAAGTAGTGGCAAAAGAAACGGAACCAGGAGCACCTGCCCATTTCCTCATCTTACAGGAGAAATCATATGATGTTAAATCTAGGGCTGTGTTATCCCTCTTCTTCAAATCAAAGGTAGAAGAAAAGTCAGTACCTGCTTCTATTTGTATATTTACTGAGGGAACTGCCATATATTTAGATCAGTATTTCTATTTATTCTTTAATAATAATTCCTTCAAAATTTCAATCTCTTTCTTCATAGTATCTAATTCATCTTTTTGAATTAGTCTATGATTTTTTTCTCTAACATAACGATCATATGCAGTCTTATCAGTATTTAAGATTGCACCAGTCTTCTTATCTCTTTCGAGACCTTTGAAGTTTTGTACCTTTATTCTATCCATTAGGTCACCGCCACTGCTCTAAAGTCTAATAAACGAGGTTCTTGTGCTTGATTAGTAGAGCCAATGTTTATCTTGATTTGGAATCCAGTAAACGGAGGTAAGTTGTCTGCAGACCACTCATACTCAAGGAACTGATCCTCAAGACTAACAGCAACATTTGCGTTAGGAGTAGAGTCATTATTCTTAGGATCAACCATAAATCCACCAGCATCTAAATTAGCATAGCCTGGGAAGTTCTCAAATACTCTGTCTACTTCACTAGCACCATCTGCCCTTACCAATCTATAGAAACATCTAATATCTGATGTTGAAGGTCTGTACGCAGCAACAAAAACTTTTAGTGATGTTGCAGCATTTTCTAATGGAATAATCTTCGTTACATAAGATAATTCATGAGGATCTTCTTGATAAGTATTAGATAATCTATTAGTAATGTAATTTGAGACAGGTGCGTTCAACTTATTCTGTGATACTGATATAGAACTTCTAAATGCATCTACAACAGGTGATACATATTGATCTGTTGTAGACATTGTAAGATCCATCGTGAATGACTTAGATCCTGGTAATTCTAGAAGTTGTGTATTTGCTTGCTCATTTTCATAAGAAGCAATCATTCTAGGATCAGTAAACTCGGTTGTGTTAGTCAAAGAAACATCTTGGAATCCTTTATCCTCAAATGATGTCTCAGAACCACTTATACTTGTAGCAGAAGTTGTTCTTGCTCTTGCCGTAAGAGAAGTTCCATCACATGATGTGAATGAAATTGCAGGTGTAAGTTGATCAAACTGAATGTTTGATGTTGCTCTACCTCTGTCTCCACCACCACTTTGATCAACACTGAAATTGATATCACCAGGAATCTGGCAATGATAATGATCAAATGTTATCTTATCATCAAAACTATTTGTAACCTCTTGAAGAATATGCTCTCTATTAATCTTACGTAATGAAACTCCTGATAGTTCTGCCTTTTGTATTGGAGCATCAATCTCATAAGTTCTAGCAAATGTACTGTCAAGTCCACGACCAGTAATATTAGTAATGCTATTATTACCAATACCAGTATATGAAATCAACTCATCACCTAAAAGTGCATATCCAGGATTGCTTGCCGATACCTGAGAACCCTCAAACATATTGAATCCAGTACTACTTGCAACACTTATATTACCTGTAGAACTAGCAGCGTAACCAACAGTCAATCTAGTAGGTAAAGAATCTCCTGTTACACCAGCAATCTTCACTCTATTCAATGCAGAGTGATTGGAGTGCATAGGATGAGTTACCTTAAATATTTTACCAGAACGCTGATCAGTATTGACAGTAACTGTAGATGGAACAATGTTTGTGACAGTTACTCCATATCCAAGACTACCATTATATACTTGTATTTCATCAGAAGTATTGAAGTCTGCACCACCGACACCTGTCAGTAAGAATGCATTAATTCCAGTAGTAAGACCGACACTTCCTATGAAGTCTCTACCAAGACCTTTAGTTCCGATAGCAACTGTAAAAGTATCACCTTGAGCATATGCAACTCCTTCTGAACCTGGTTTGATAGTCATTGCTGTAACTACACCACCAGACACTGTTGCAATACCAGCACCACCTGATCCTCTACCTGTGCGTCTTATAAAGGCAACATCATTATAAGTACCATCTTCATATCCAGTACCAGCATTAGTTAACCTTATAGCAGTATCACTTTGTCCGATGTGAGATAATCTCTCAGCAACGTATCCAAAAGCAGTTGTATTGTTCTGTAATACCTGTTGCCCAATCGTTAGATTGGTGGACATTTTTTCAATAGCAGATCCAATACCAACTAATGTAGTCTTAGCAAAAGTTTCAATTGGATTATCAGGTAATTGGTTTCTAGCACCCCATTCAGTTAGTCTTGGACTAAACATCTTGAGTGTTCCAGATTCAGTTGTAAAGTTACATCTGTATAATGTATACTTCATATCTTCCATCTGAGATGGTGTCCAAGTAGCAGCGTTTTGTGCCTTATACAATGAACCAAGATTAGGTTGTTTGGCAATAATAACTTTACCCAACTCTGATTCATTTAATGTTGTAATATCGGCTTCTCCAACTTGTGCAATCCATTGATTGTACTCATCAGTATCTGAAGCAACAACTATCGCATACTCTGCTCCTGTTGATCTACCAGGTAGGTATACTGGATTAGGGAAGTAAACCCTTGTTGCTATAGAAGCATTATCTGAGACATTTACATCTTGAGGATCGACTGTGGCAATAGCACCCCCAATTATGGTTCTTGTTGGATAACCATTCTCCATAGTTACAATTCTTACTGAGAGAGGAATTGTTTCTGATCTAGACAGGAAGAATAAATCAACAGCACCTATGAATACACCAGGTTCTTCTTCAACAAAGAAACTCTGTGCTAGAGGATCAACCTCAACTTCAACAATAACTTCTCTTATAACTTCAACTTCTCTTACAACTTCAACATATTCAACCCTATCAACATATTGAATAACGGGTACAGGTACAGGTACTTCAACGTATACAGTATCTCCTGGAACTGCATATGGTTCAGTTACTACTTCAACAACAGTTTCATATACCGTGTTAGTATGATGGTGGTGAACATCCCTAACAACATCAACCTCAACCTCACGAATAACTTCCTCATAAATGATTTCTGGTGGAGGAGGTGCAGGTTCAGTTCTAGTTAGAGTTGTTTCTGTTATTTGTCCACCTTCTGAGAAGAAATTAGCAGCAGCACGACTAAAGTTTATACCTGGCAATTGTTCTTGTGGACGTAAACTAGTAAGTATTGCTGTGCTTTCTCCATTTTCAAACGCTTCACCTGGAATATACAAAGAACCAAGTGCTGCTCCTAAGTCATCACTAACTATTCTAAGGTTATTGATTTCTGCTTCAGCACCACTAGTTTCTCCAACCAATCTCATTCCAATATCAGCTTTACCAAAGAAGGAACCGTCTGATTTTTGATTTAGAGATGAGGTATCAATATTCAGAACTGTTGATGTTTCTGAGTATGATGAAGAGAACCCAACTGTAGGTTCGTATGGGTTTGTGTTTACAAATACTGTAGGTGCATTATAAGGACCACCTTTGTGGTTTGGATTTGCTAATCTAACTCTAAATTCTGTTGCCTGAGAAGCAGTCTGATTACTAGAAACTGTTCCACGTATAGTCTCACCTACTTGGAAGGAACCTTGAATAGGAGTTACTTCCAAAAGTTTTGGTATAACAAAATTTCTATTATCAATCATGTCAATTCCTTGGAATGTGACATGATGTTCTGTAATTGGTTTTAATCTTGTTCCGACAAATTCAATATTTTGCTCCCTCATATTTGGAAGCAAATCTGTATCAAAAATAACATCATTTACATAACCAAGACCACCATCCTCTACAACTGATACTCTATCAACATATATGTCACTAGATGGGTTTAGGGTTAGATTACCCTGCCAACTACGGTACATGTATGGGTTGACATTCTCAACTCTACTTGCAAGAATTTGATCTTGATAACCAATAAGATCATAATTCAATGTCAATAAATTACCAGTTCTTCTAATATTAGTTGAACCTAAATCTTGAACATATCTTGCATCAATTGTAGGATCTGGATCTTGACTCAATCCTATAAGTTCATTAGATCCAACTAAAAGATCAATAGAATCAAAATGTTTTACTGGTACTAATTCTCCACCAGTAACTTCAAATTTCAAAGAAGGTAATGACCTATCAGCAACATTGTAGTCGTTGAAAGGATCTACAACAAACCCATTCTTGAATCTATCAAGTCCCGTATCAGGATCAGTAATAACCAAACTTTGTGTGGCATTCTCTAATAAAGATAGTGCAGTGATCTCCTCAATATTTTCAATACGAGTCTCAAGATCACCAATATCTTTCATAGTATAACGTTTGTTAGACCTGAAAGTAAGTTTTACATCTGTTCTAACATTGTAAACATATGGTTTATATTCTATTAGTGCTAATTCAAATGAATCGGGGATAGATTCTGGTTGTACTGGATGTATAGCAGGAGTACCTTTCTTTACAGTAAACGTACTATTTGGATTCAAGTATAATCTATCAGTTCTACCAAGATAGAAATTGTAATCGAATACTATATTTTCATCAGATACAAGAACATTAGGTACTGCTTGTCCACCACCACTAAAGTCTCTTGAATCAAATTCAAATGGTGATCTAGTTCCAGAATCAACAAATGGAGCTACTCTTGGTCTTAGGTCAATAACATCAGTATTTCTTACATTATTATAACTAGCAACCTTATCATAACGATCTTTACTATAACTATTTGCCGTACATACATCACCAGAATCTTCAGAATTTATAGTGTAATAATCAAAGAATATCTTAAGTTGTCCTTGTGGTGCAGGGAATCCTTGCTTCCTAACAATACGTCCAAAGTCATAGTATTCTGCTCTTTGTCCAGAATCAACTATAAAGTTGTTTCTAATGTTTTTATCACCAGCTGTAATTTGAGTTAGAGAAGCCTCAACACCAGATTCTTGGAATATAACTTTTTCAGTTTCTTTGAATCTATTAGTATTTTTGAAGCAAACATCAACTTTAGTTGTACCATTTCTTGCAAGAACTACTGCAGATGCACCTGTACTCTTACCAATACCAACTTCACCTAGAATAATATCTGAGTTATTTCCACTAGGACCAGTAAATGATGCTAATGTTAGTGCTGGAATAGTTGGTGCTCCATTACCTGCAGCTTCATATACAGCATGGACTTCGAGAATATCTGGATAATCCAGTGATAAAGTCATATCCTGAACTCTCTTACCCCAGATATCACTTGGATCTAAACCATCTTCAATTGAAGTTGTAATACCAGACCATTCTCTATCAGATCCAACAATAGTAACTGATTGAGATCTAACAACTGTCTTTTGCTTAGACTTGACTTTATCCTTTTGTTGAGTTGAATGTACTACAACATTACTCTGAGATGCAGTAAGACCTGATAATGTAACACCTTTACCACCATTAGTAAGTGCAAACTGATCACTTGTTAGTGTTTCAATTGTTCCGTCAGAATAGAATACACTATATCTTTCCTCATCAAAAGGATCGTAAATATAATCCGTTCCTGTCAAAGACGGTAAATCCATCTGACCACTACCATCTGTAGCTTGACCAGTATCTTCCTTTCTAATCTTTATAACAGAATCTGTAAGGTCTATAGACTCTACATTACTATGTGGTAGTTGTGCATAGAGGAATCCACTAGAAGATCCTCTTAGATTACATGCAACTATTTCAACTCCACTTACTGTAACAGAGGATGTTGGAAGATCTTTATCACATACACCACTGACATCATCAGGTGCAGCAGATAATGTTAGACTAGAAGTACCAACTACAGATACTACATTATAAACTGGATCAGAGATACCAGATAATTGATATCTAACTATATCACCTACCTTGAATCTCGAATAAAATCCGCCAATAGCAGAAGTTACAGTAGAAATTCCAGGTGAACCTGAACCAACAGAAATATTTACTCCACCAGCACCAAAGTTATGCTTTGATTCTAGAATTACGTCAGCAGCAAATGTTCTACTTGCAGCAGTAGATCTAATTGATTTTACATCTGAAAGATCGTAATTAGTAACACTAGTTACGATTCTACAACCCATTCCCTTCCATGATTCATGAATACCATTGATTGCAATGGTTTCATTCACTATAAAAGTACCTGTAACTTGATGTAGTTCCAACTCAAATAGACTAGATCCACCTGTCTTCAAGAAAGCACTTGCTCCAGACTGCATACCTTGAATGTAAACAGGTGTGGTGATTGTAAGACCTTGGTTGATACCTATCTTTCCATCAGTCTGTATATCAAATAATGACGCTTCAAATACACTAGTGTCTCCAGAATATGCAGCATTTTGAAGTTTATAATCATATATTCTTGCTTTACCAATACTATTACCAGCAGCATTAGATTTAGTTGAACCTAATCTTGCATCACGTAAATCAACATAGTCAGAATTAGAAGCAGCTAATTTTACTTGAGCACCGTTTAGAGTATTGTTTACTCTTAATATATTTCCTGCTTGGAAAGGTATGGCATTGCTCTTGACAAGTTGTGTTGTTCTTGGTTTTTCTATATCAATAATTCTAGATCCAACTACTTCACACTCAAATCCTTTTACATATGCTTTACCAGGACCAATCCTAAGATTCAATAAATCTTTTGATGGTACATTACCTTTATATGTTTTTTCTTCTGCAAAATAAGTTCCAAAAATACTATACCTATCGTTTAGGCATTCTGTAGGAGTTAGACTAAATCTATTGACATAGTAATCTCCACTTTCATCATGTGTTCTTCTAGCAAGTTCCTTTGCTAATTCATTATATAATGTTTTTTCTACAATCTGTTCTTTTTTACCTACTTTAGATCTAAACAACTCAATAAAATTCTCATCATTGAAATCTTGAGGTAGTTTTTTAGTAAGTACTAAACTAATTTTTAGTCTATCTGCACCAGGAGCAGTATAGTTAGAAAAACCAGCAGCATTATCATATAAACTATCATCATCGACAGCAGTAACAATCTCTTCCTTTACAAGGAATCCTACTCTATATGATGGTTTATTATCATACTGATCTAATATAATTGTTTCTTGTTGGACATCAACAAATGCACCACGAGCAAAGAAAACACCTTTAGTTACTGTAAATGCTGATCCAATAGCAGTTGCACCACTAGTAATACAGTTAGCAAAATCAGAACCTGATGTAATAGTGGTAGCACCAAGAACGAAAGTAGATAATGAAATAAGAGTTTCACCATCTAAGAATTTTGCAGTCTTACCATCATCACCACTCCTTTCATACTTAATGTATAATGTAGTGTGATTTGTAATCGATTGTGATGCTGGAAGAAGTTTCTTTACTGTAGCAATAACACCAGAAGTCTTTCCTTTTATCCTCAGATTTTGTAAAGCATGGAAATATAATTCTACAGGTATACCAAAAAATGTAGACTCAACTTTAACACAAGTATATTCGTTATCATAATGAACAGATCCAGGAATAACCACGGATCCTTCTTTGAACATATGACGACCAAACTTTTCAACCTGATTTTGTAAAATCGATTGTAAGGTTGTTAATTCTCTTGCCTGTACTGGAGTACCAGGTTTGAATAATACTCTATTAAAGTTCTTCGATGCTTCAAAGTCATCAAAGTATGGACTCGCATTTAGATTGGTATTTTGTGGCATTGGGTCAGAACTCTAATACGATTTTGATGTCTTCTCGTTGGTTTGTGGCTCTCATAACTTCAGGTCTGTTATCAATGTATATAATGTCACCAGAGTGTTTTTTGATCTCTGGTTCAGCAAGACCATTAGTAAATGATTGTCCAAAATAATATGTCTTAGAATTTACTATTGTTGATACTCCAACAAATCCTGTATCAATAGTCAACGTTTCTGTTCCTGAAGTAGTTGCTACAATGAGACTTGTAGAACCCCCAGATCCAGGAGTGTTATTGAACTTATTTAGACTGTAACCATAAGTAGGTTTAGTACCAGCAGAATTATCTTTAGCAAGACTTCTATCTTGCCAATATCTCAACACTTGTGTTGTACTATCGTAAGATACAATTTTACCAATAGCAGTTGATCCAACACCAACAGTTTGAGTTATTTGTCCATCAAGTGATGGTATCAAAGATGATGCAGCAGCACCATCTACTTTTATAGCAGGTAAATTAACAACCGAAGACGCTGTTAGTAAATTAGTACTACCATTCTCTAGTGGATTTTTTAGAATACCTATACGTGCAAACTGATTTCCTGTTGGGAAGTCTGGGTTTGTTACGTCAGCATTTTCAATTCTAGAATAAACAAGAACCTTATTTGATCCAAGTTCTTTATAAACATCACCACCATGTCCACCTGGAGGTGGAATGATTACTGAGAAAGAAGCACCTGCACCAGTAACAACAGAATCTAAATCTAAAGTTGCAAAAGAATACCCCGATCCACCATTAGTTACCTGAACTGCAGATGGCTTACCATTCAAGAAAGTAACAGATGCTAAACCACCATCTCCATCTCCTCTAATAGGAACATTATTTTTTGTACCATTGAATTGATATGCAGCACTAGTTACATCTTCAATCGTTATAACTTCAATCTTACCATCAACAGCAGCATTTCTTACATCAACTACATCAGTATTATTTTCCCAATCTGTTGGCACAGGCATGAAGTTAGCACTGTCAAACTTGAGAATCTCTGAAGGTTTTATAGTATAAAGATACTTCCAAATATAACCATCACTTTCAAGTCTGGGTTGAAGGTCGGTATGAGTTGGTTGTTGCAAAGAAACAATTCCTTTTCCATTGTTTGATGGAGCAGCACCGTTGTATATGCAACTATAAACTCTATAATCCTCATTCATTACATAGTAATTTGAGCTGTATAGATTACTAGAACTGGTCTGAGGACTCAATTTATTGATACTATAATCATGACGATACATTTCATATATCGTACCACTTGTCCAAGAAGTTTTGTTTATAACTCTTAGAACATCATTAGATGTAACTTTTTTGGCAGAAATGAGAGTATCATAGATGTCATCATACTGATCAAAATTATCCACTGGTGATGGAGTATTTGTATTCCAATCCGTTGCAACTTCTGTTGCATTAGGAAGTCCTATGAAGACATAATAACTGTTATCAGTCGTCGAAATTCCACTTACGAAATTTGACGCATTCAGTACTCTAATTTGATCCGTGATGACGGCTGGCATTATTTTGAAACTTTTTGTTTATTTATGTGTAATCTAAAGATAATTTAGTAGACCTCTGAATTTGAGGTGCAGTTGACAACCCAGTTAATCCATTTGAGGTGTTGCATGTATACGCTGCACCAATAGCAGAGCATGTCCATTTAGTCCAACTATAGTTACCATAGTTATTACCTTGACCAGAATTAAGTCCAACTGTAATTCCATGAGAACCTGTGTAACGGGTCTTGACACGGACAGTTTGACCAATACCAGTAACTGAGTATGCTTGGTAAACACCATCACAGAACTCAGTACCAACACCAACAGCAGCAGTATTAGCAGCATTACGTGCTGCTACTCCAGTTCCAACATTGGAATTTGAAATTATAAAGTAATCATTAGCAACAATAGTACTAGTTGTCTTGCCACCATATTCAGTTACTCTATGTGGAGAGTTCAATGGTATATGGAATTCAAAGGTTATATAAGCACCTTGAACACCTACTCCAGTGAGAATACCATCATCACCAGTACAACTTGCACCAGTAATAACTGTCTTAGGATAGTTGAATCCCGTGCTTCCAAATCCTGTATTGTCTTTATCAGTATCAATAATTTTCAATGTTAGATTACTGGCATCTGGTTCTTCAGTTCTTCTAAATCCAATAATACCTGCGTCTGTGTGGAACGTAGTATCATTTTTAGCGATGTCTTGAATTATACGTGCAGCAGGATAAACCTGACCAACATATAAATCTCTTGCCTTACTTACTACTACACCATCAATAAATTTATCATTCCTTTGTTTAGACCAAGAAATTGGTCTCAGAGGTGTTTTAGATGAACTAATTCCTGCACCTCTGTATAGAGTAGTCTGAATAGTATCTCTAGAAACAATTTCTCTAACAATACGTTCATCCTGACCTTCTTCTGGATCACTATCTACCTGAATAATATCACCAGTTTTCAAACTAGGAACAGCAGTCAAAGTTCCTACATCACTATCAGTACCTTTATAGAATAATATTTGAAGTTTAGCACCTTCTTTAGGTGGTTCTGTAAATGCTATTTGAGTACCACCACTATAAGTATATGCTTTACCTGGTTCTTGAAGAACATCGTCTAAGAATATCAAAAGACTATTTTGTATGATAACAGGAATACCAATATCTTTTTCAAAACTAATAGCTGCTCCATCCTCGGTTAAAGTAAATACTGTTCTAGCACCATCAAAGTCATCTGAGAAATCATCTAAAATTTGTAGTTTACCTAACACCCATCCAGAGAATTCATCATCCATAGTAAACTTAACTTTGAATGAGGTTGCTAAGAATGCTGCACCAGCAAACTTATAATCATTTCTTTGATTTACTGGAGGCATTCCAACATCTATAGAAACTGTTGTAGTACCAACTCCAACAATAGCAGTACTTATACCAGAAACAGGATCTGTTGATCTTGGATACTTATGAAGTGTTGAATAAGTATCTTGCGAACATGTAAATCCAATACATTCATTTTTCAAACTCACGCCCATACCAACTGTCAAAGTATGAATACCAATAGCAGCAGTTAGTATTCCAACATTTGCATTATATTCTGCATGATAAATTTTATATTCGTCACCACTAGCAACATCTATAAATCCTTTTTCAATAAGAGTTGGATCAGTATTGATACCACTGATAGTTAGATTTTCACCTTCACTATATCCATATCCAACATTAGTCAACTCAAAACCTTTCATCTGAGTGAGTTGGTTTGCATCTAAAGCAACTGATGCTCCTATACCTGTCAAAGCACTTACTAATGCAACATCATCATATCCAATAGGAGAATCAAATTGAACGTCAGTTGGTTTATTGATAACACCACCACTACCATATGTTGTTGCAACTGTATGTACACCTACATTTACAGAGAACTTTCTTACACTTGGTACAATCTCAACAACTCTTGCTCCTTGATAACCAACTTCATCTGGGAATGGGAATGAATATGTTGAACTACCATCACTCATATTGATACCACGCAATACAACCCTATCACCAACTGCTAAGTTGTGATTAGCAGATGTTGTTACAGTCATGATACCTGAGTTTATATCATGAATTGCATTTGATACTGACTTATAATAATAACCAGAACCACTATCAGTTATATCAATAGTCTTTATATGTCCGACTTCAGTTGTAAATGTACCAGCAGCACCTGTAGTTGCATCACCACCTAATACTTTGAATTTGTAGATAGTTTCATTATTATTTCTATATCCACTACCAGTAAAACCCATACCAATACTTGATATAACTCCTGATGAGTTGATTGTAGCAGTACCAACACCAACAACTCTTGGTTGATATCCATATCCCTTTTCCCATTCGTCAATACGTGTAATAATACCTTTTCTAGGTAAATTATTAGAGTTTACATCAGAGGTACTATATGTTTCTGCTTGATCAGAATTTTCATTACCAGTAAATGTTATAGTAGTAATACCAGTTGCAGCATCACCATCTAAATTATAATCTATACCTGGTCTTTGAAAAACATTGTTTATCAATATAGGACCAAAATCAGTAGATAGTCCAGTGGTATTAACACCTGAACTCTTTATTGTAAACGTCTTACCTATTCCAGTAAAATCTGAAGATATATCATCTAAAATAACATTATCATGGTAATCTGATCTAGTGAAAACTCTACCTTGAAATGAACTACCATCAGTAGCATCAGAAAGTACTATTTTATGAGTTCCAATACCAGCAGTTATTAAGTCAATAGCATCCCCAGATAAAGCTTTTCCTCTATCATCTGCAAATGAGAAGTTATTTGCAGAATTTTTGATAATGAAATATTCTTGGTTTTCTTCTAGTGGTCTTGGTGGATCAAGGGTTCTAAGTTTTACTTTCGTACCAGATTCTAAACTATCTGATAGTAAGTTAAATGAGTTTAATGATACATCTATGGTTTCAGATGATATTCCTATTTCTTCTCTATTGCCACCGTAAGGTACATCTGAAAAGAAAATTCTATCACTTATGATATTATAATCACCACCTAATAAATGTATGCTATCACCAATTTGATGAGCAAATTGATTTGTACCCATCCATGCACGATCAACTAAAACTTTATTGGGAACACCATCTATCCCAATAATTTGAATACGCATTATCTCATCATTAACTTTTATCAAATCATATCTACTAAAATTACCTGCATCCGCAAAAAGAATTTTCGTACCAATTATATTGTTTTGACAAGTAGTAACAGTAGTTGGAATGTTATAAATTGGAGATTGAATAACATTGTCTATTGCAATCAAACATTTAGTATTTTGTTTTTCTGAAAGAAATCTATGAGTAGTACCTATTCCAACAGTAGTCAATCCTATAGGTAAATTATTAGCAGCATTTGCAGCACTAATTGCAACTTGAAATTTATCTTCAGTAACTTCAATTGCATACAATTGTATTGGTAATGTAGTTGCAGCCCCAACACCATTCACACCATGTTGTATACCAACCGCAGTACCATTGGTTGCATCATAAACAATAGGTTCACCAGTTCTAAAGTAATGATTGTTCATTACAAACTGATCTTCAGAAAGATCTACTACTGCAGAATCACTAGCATCAAATGTTTTGGCAAAAACAGGTATACCTCTATGAGTCAAATTGAATGACTGCTGAAAGGTTTCTGTTGCCTTACCAAATTGCTTATTTACAGATGCTAACTTAAACATTTATAAGTCTTTTGAGATATTTAGAAGCCAACCTCAGTGTTACTTGAGAGTGCGTCTGGTTTGTCTAGTCTTAATTCAGCAACTCTAACAATATATGCTTTGTTAGGTGCTGGTGTAAATTTCACTTGGGTATTATCTCCAGAAGCAACGACCTCAGTTGCACGAACATCTCTTTGTGGATTTGGAATATTATTCTCCGCACCAATAGTTGAGATGCCTGTGGCAGTTGATAGGTTATTGAACTTACTGTAGTTTACAGTACCCTCATAATTATTTGCTGTGACTTGATAATACGAATATGCATTATCTGTAGTATTTTCTACTTCAATTGAATACTTAGATGTAGCAAAGGTTTGTGAATCTTTTTCAGATATTACAACAGCAGTAGGAGATGCTGCAGCAGCAATTTCAGTTCTTCTAGAATTCAATTCAGTATCACCAATCCTATATCTTGTAGTAGTAAATCCACTGTAAGATACATGAGTATCAACTCCAACTAAAGAGGTTATTGTAGAGACTGTGACTCCTATACCTGCAACAGGAGTATATTCTAATCTAATAACGCCACTAGCATGGTTTACTGCAAATGTTCCTAAGTCAGTTCCAGAATCCATCTGACCAAAATTACTATAATCACATGCAATTGTTCCTGATGCTAGGAATGTAAATTCGTCAATTTCCTTTTCATTTGGTCCTTCTGCAGCAATAACAACACTACCAGATCTAAACTTAGTACTGTCTATTTCATAGAGTACTTGCACTGACGGAGAACCTGATGCAGCAATCGCTGATGTCATACCAACTTTTTGTATTAGACCAACAGCAGTGGTTCCCACACCAACAGCATCTGGGAGCACTTCCTTGAAGAAAGTAATATCAACCTCATGATCAGGATTGGCAGGTGAAAAACTAACACTGAGAATACCACCTTCCGTAGTAGCATTGAATTCTCCTAGATCGAAGGAATCTGATAATTCAGCATATGTGTTCAAAAATGCTTCGCTTTGGTCATGAGTTACAACAAACTCAGTGTATTGAATAGTATTATATGTTATACCTAATGAGGTATCTAATACTACCTGTGCATAATATTTGACTGCTGAAGTTTCGTTCATATCAAAACGATCTAGTTCAAGAGATCTGAATATATTTGGATCAGTATAGAAGTCAGAACTTATATCATCCAAATTCAAAACTCTATTACCCTTACATTGAAGAGCCTCACCAAATCTTTTAGAAGTAAAATTGATTTGCTTACTAGAAGTTCCAGTAGGATTAGTATTCTCTGAAATAAGATCCCAACTATTTCTTTTTTCTAAATCAATATAATTATCAATCATAATAATACCACCAGTAGCAGTAGTTACACCTGGAGCTACTGTAGATTGTTGTACTGTAGGTACAGAAGGAATCAATAAATCAGAATGTTTTTTAAATCCTCCAATATGTGCTAATGAATCGACTGGTTCTCCCCAAGAAGAAATACCAACCTGAGATTTCAACGAATATGCAAAATGCTGATAATAATCATTATCTTGCAATCTTTGATAGAAGTCCGATAATTTACCACTATCACCTTCCCATCCAAATCTTCTAGAAATTGTACTATCAATTTCAAAGTTTCCAGTAAATGATTCCATAGAATCAATAGTACCAGAAGAACGAGATAGTTCACCGATTACTTTATCGCCAGTATGGAATCCAACTAAACTATCAACACGTAAGACATTTATTGATTTTCCTTCACCTGCAATCAATCTTGCCTGTGCATTATTATTTCCTATGATAACTTCATTATTATTGAACGTTCCTTGTTTTAAGTTCAATTTGAATTTAGCAATATCTTTGATGTTTGTTACTGTTCCAAACTTATTGAAATCATCATATCCCAACGCCTCATCAGGTTGATAAGATATTGTTGCTTGGTTGGGTTGTCCGTAATTAGTAGTAACACCAGTTATAGTAAATGTCTTATACTTATGATCTGCTGAATTATATCCCTTACCAGAACTAACACCTACGTTCTCAACAAAAATTTCATCTCCAACAGTAAATGGCATTGGGAATGTTGTAGTAAACCCTGCTGGAGGAGTTTGTAATCTAAGAGTCGCATTTGGATTAGAATAGGTAGCAGTAATAATACCAACACCATTTGTATTATCTACAGCAATCAATTCATTATCAGAACTACTCAAGTTACCACCACCATTAACAACAGTAACTTTTTTGACACCAGCACCATCTAGTTCTGCTAAAAACTCAACATCACCAATTACATTATCAGATTTTCTATTGTAAACTACAAAGTTTGGAGGTGAAAGATAATTTGTACCTACAGAAGAAACTCCAACACTTTCTATACTAAAGTTATCTTTCAATCTAATAATACTTGGTACTATTGCAGATGGATTCAAAGTAGGATCTGAAGGATAATCAAAACCATACTCAACCAGATCAATTTTATCAATAAGACCTATTCTATTACCAGAAACTTTGATTGCACCAGCAGTACCAGTTGTAGATGCAATAGAAACTTCAGGAATATCTCTATAAGAAGTACCACCTGATGTTAATAATGCTTTTCCTAATCCTCCACGTTGTGTGGTAGAATCAGTTGTATATGTAACAACAGCATCTGTAGTATATCCAACTCTTTCTGGAATATGTTTGAGATTATATTCAAATGTATTATCTGTTGTAGTAGTGATACCAAATCTACCACTAAATTTACTATCCTCAACAACTATCTTAGAATAATCTATAATATCCTTATTACATTCTATTACTTTAGTATCACCAATAGATTTGAACGCATAATATAATATATTAGGAACTTGTGGGGTAAAATGAACCTCAGTCTTAGAGTTTGCATTACCTGCTATACTTGTAGTCTCTATTTCAATTGCAGATACCCCAGAACCAACAAATTCTTTTTTGAATGATTGATCTTTATAAAAACATATTTTAGTGTCTTCTAGGGATGGATCTGATGTATCAAATCTAAGTATATCTCCTTTGACTACATTAATTGGTGGGTTTATAGATTTAGCTGCACCAACACTCACATTTGATAGATTGATAAATCTTGTTCCTTCATCATACGTTGCATATAAGGCACTAGTAGCAGCAGAAACCACATTTATATCAACCGTATCAGACCTCTTCATGCTATGAACACCAACAGTAGTACCAATAACATCCACTACTCTTAATTTACCTGTAATATTAGATCTATTAGTAGTAAAATTATGAGTATTACCAATACCAATGTTTCCTGTATACATCACTCGTTGCAAATCGGATGATATACCAGTTCTAGTGGTTACTAATCCAACAAGATTATTACTAATAGTTTGAACAAATACACTTGATGGTAATGGTGCTGTGAATGAAGTATTCACTCTCTTCATAGCATCAGTTTGATATGTCAAAGACGTACCAGCACCAGGACTATAAGTTAGTTCTTCTCCATTTCTAAATCCATGATCAGGAATGTATATTGATCTAGTTGGAATAAATTTGTTACCTGTAGGAGTAGAAACTGTTGTACCAATACCTACACCAAAAGTAGTACCACTACCAACTATAGTAGTAGCGTCAAAATAAAGTTCTAATTCTTCTGGTGCAGGTAACTTTTGAAGAGATTCTATTTGGTATGTAAATCTCCTTTCCAATCTTTCAACTGGTGTAGTAGAAGTATGTGCTGCAGCAACAGTACCATTCTGTGCTCTCAAGAAAGTAACTTTATTATTTGTTGAATCTAATTGAATTACTTTTAGTTGTTCATTTTCTATTGCAACAAAGTCATTGATAGAAATTATTTTTTTATCTCTAATATCAAAAATACTATCAGTCAAAGTAACAGAAGTAGTCAATCCTATAGAAAGCATATCTGTGCTAAGACCAGAGTTTACGGTATCTACTCTTATTTGTGGTTTTAGTTCAAAAGCAGAATAATCTGTATTGTTTACATCATAAACCTGTACGATAGATCTATCGGGTATTTGATGAGGTAAAGTTGTAATACCTATTACTGTATTAGCTACAGAACTAAATCTTACATTTTCAAATTCTCTAATTCTAGTTGTGATAGAAGAAAGTCCAGGTCCAGTAACCTCTATCAATTCTCCAATTGCACCAAATCCTTGAGTATTGCTATTATCAAACAACAATTTATCACCAACATTATATTCAAAACCTTCTATTACAACATCTACAGACTCTAAAGATCCAGACTTAGTATTAATAATTTTAGAGTTTATATTTGTATTTTTACCAGAATTAGTTACAAAGGTATATTCAGAAATATTGTAAGGTTCTGTATTTCTAGTATATGAATCAGGAGCAATATCTTGATTAGATTTGTAATCTAAATTGAAACTGCTTGGTTCAGAATGATACGTATCTCCAATTACATATGGGAAAACAGGTTTTCTTGCACCATCAAACGGATCTAATGGGTTTTGTGTAGTCTGCTCTTCAACAGTAGAATAGTACGCATATATCCCATTTGGATAATCTGGAGTAACCGCAAACCTACCATTATGATCATCTAAATCACCATAACCTTCAATGTACTTGAAGTCTTCTACAAAGAAACCAGATGGATACTTAGATAAAGGAGGACCATCTAATCTAGCAACATCAGAAATTTTAGAATAACTAGATTGAAGATATTTTACTTGACCACCTACAATACCAACTGGTCCATATATCGGATGACCATCGTATGCCCACCCAATAATAGGAGAATGTTCTGCACCATCATCACCTAAGTAATCCCTTAGTTTTCTTGGTATGTAATAATTTACATATGGATTTCCTAAATCAACATCTGTTGATACCTCTAAGAATCCATCATCATCTTTTACATCTCCATATTTTACTAACTTATCAACTTGATTGACTGTCCATTCTTTTATATTTCCAGATAGAATTGCATTTTTACCAGGTGTTTTTAGACTTACAGTAGTATCTGTAACAGTGTACCCAATACCTGCATTGATAATATCAATCTTAGTAACAGATCCATTTTCTATAGTTGCTTGTGCTTTAGCACCAACACCGCTACCTTTTATAATAACATCAGGAACACTGAAGAATTGTTCTCCACCAGATTGAATAATAACTTGATCAATCTTACCATTTTCAATCATTGGGCGAATATATGCTTTGTCACCTTCTACAAGTTTAACACTTGGTTTGAATATATCGTTTATAACAGTAGATCCAAAATCAGTACCAGCATTCTCAATATGAATTCCTGTCAAATGTCCTCTAATAACTGGAGTTGCAGTGGCATTGTCTGTAGATATTCCTTGTCTACCACTTATAACTACAGAGATTGGTGGATCTTGGAATGTATGTACACCAGAACCCGTGGTTGTAAATCCAACAAAACTTTCTAATTTCTTATCAGTACTTACTCTAAAATTATTATCATCAATCTTTATTGCATAATATTCAGTATCACTTGTTAGACCACCTATTACATCATCTGCAGAATACTTTACTAAATCTCCTGATAAGAAACCATGACCTTTGATATTTACACTATCTGTAAACGTATTGATACCTGCTATTTTTGTAGTATTTGTTCTATTCTTGAAAGAACCACTATTAGTTACAACAATCTTATCAACTTTATGTCTTCTATCCTTACTAGTAAACTTATGAACACCACCACCATTGGTAGTAAGATCTAGTGTTCCGATACCAGCAAGTGCATCTTTCTGAGTATCAGAGATATGCATTTCCCAGTCATTTAGTTTGACTACGTAGTATGGAGAATTTTTTACTAAGTTACCTGGTGTTGTTCCTATGCCAATAGGATCTGTATTTGAAGTATCATATATTATTTCTTCTCCATGCTTAAATCCATGAGGTTCTGGGAATACAAACCTATCAGTAAATGTATTGACAATGCTTCCTTGAGTTGTACTATCAAAACTGGTTTCCTGTTGAACAATCTTCATCTGAGCAAAAGCACTAGAAGTCGTATCATTACCACCAATAATAGAAACATTAGGTGTTTCTAAGTAATCTAATCCAAAAGTATTCAGATTTATTTCTTTTATAGATCCCTTTACATGAGCAATAGCAGAACATCCAGCTCCAGTATGTCCAGTTTGTGTAACTGATAATCTAGGAGAATTGATAAGATCATAGTCTTCCCCAGAGTTTAGAATATCAATAGATTGTACAGGACCGTAAAAAACTTTATCAGTTGCTTTATAGGAATATATTTCTACACCGTTTGCAAATAATCCAACTCCACCCTGAACAGTTTTTATCTTGTTATCACCAAATGTAGGAGAATCAAATTTTCTAAGTAACTTTTGTGCTCCTAAGTTACTATTTGCAACAACCTCTGGAGTTAAAGTATGACTAGTTGCACTTGCTATATCTGTTGCAGTAAATGCATCAATATAACGAGCATTACGAACGTTTTCTAATGAATATGCTAATGCAACCTTATTTGCATCTATTTTTTTGAGATAATATGGTTGACCTTCTTCAAGATTTGTTAGTGTACCTATACCAGTAGTGGTATTATAAACAACCAACTCACCATCATGAAAATTGTGATCTATAACTTCGATAGTCGATCCTGCCACATTTATGCTAGAAATAAATGTTCTCTTTCTCGTTTGAGGATCAATACTCCAATGAGGTAAACTATTAGAAGCACTATAAACACAATCATTACTATCACTATAGGTATTCTGTATGTCTGCAGTATATCCATCAACAGTTGTTTTTATTTTTCTTCTAATAAAGTACGTTTTAGATGAATCTAGTTGTCCTGTACTTATAACTATTTGTTTATTTGTAGGAATACTACTAATAGTGCCTTCTTGAACATTATCATCGTCATCTACAACATCAAGTGTATCTCCAACATAAAAAGTATGCTCATTAACTAAATCAAGTTTATAACTTTGACCACCTAAATGATTCCATCCTAATATATTATGGTGTGCAGCAGTATTGTATATCCAAGATGAGAATCTAAAATCTTTTTGTTCAATACCTAATGTTTTTACATTTACAACAGCATTTCTTTGTTGATTATTTGCATTACCAACAAACTTATTGATAACACCCAAAACATTCATTCTTACTGGTTTAGTAAGATCACCCTCTTCATATGAATATACTTCTAATCCAGATCTAACAGTAGATCCAATACCACATGACGAACTAAGACTTGATATACCAAGAAACTGTGTGTAATTCTTATCAATATAATCAAAATTTTTATTTTCAAACTTTATAGTTCCTGTAGACCCAAATCCAACCGTTGAATCAACACTCAATATTGTTTCACCAATACCAGCAGTTTTTGTTACAAAAGTCTTACCAATTTGTCTAAATTTACCTACAAGACTACTTTGGTCTATAGAAACCTTATAATATTTTTTATTATCAATAACAGTACGTTCAACACTATAAATTGAACCACTTGTCTCTATTGGAGTTGTATCTTGAACTAAAGTTTCACCTTGAAGTTTCTCAGGATCACCTTCAAGAGATTCACAAATCAATACATCATTGACAATATAATCAGCAGCAGATGGTTTTAGAATATATTGTGAAGGTTGAATCATCTCAACCTTTTCATCATATAATGCTTTGAATAATATTTTGAATGCTTCTTCTGTTCCTTTTGACTTATAAAAATCCTTTGCTTGTCTAATAAAATTAGACTGATCAACCTTATCGTTTATATTTCTTTCTGAAAAACCTGGTAAAATCTGTTTCTTTAGATTTTTGAAAAAAGTCTGTAAGAAAACATTACTTAGATTATGAACCTTAGAATCTACAGCGTGAGTTCCTACTCCACTATTACTAAAAGTTAGATATTCTGGTTGATTTGTTTTTGAATTATTCTCAATACCACTAAATCCACGAACACAACCAGTAAATGAAGTAGTTCCTATACCAGTATATGTAATAATCTCATCATCAATTTTTAATAATCCCCATTTATCTGGCCAACCAGAAGTAGAATCGACATAAATTGTGTCTTCAAAACCACTTATATAAGTAGAAACCGATGTAAACCCAGTTAGATTTGTCTTATTGGCAAAATCAAGACCCTTATACTCAACTAAATTATCAGCAATATCAATAGAACCACCTTGAAACTCTTGAGAAATATAAAATTGCTTTATAAAGTCTCCAAAAAGAGGATTTTCAGAGTTAATATACTCAGGTATCTGACTTTGAACAAGTTCATTGACTTGTACTTTAGTAAAAGATGTGGTGATCATTAATATGAACTACTTGTAGGTGTACCTGTTTGTGTTGATGATGTAGATGATGTAGATGATGTAGATGTAGTTGCAACTGGTAATGTTGGTGCTGATGTTGATCTTCCAGAAGAATTAGAGATAATAGCCGTGCCTCGTACCTTAGATCCACCTGTTTGATAACTAGATTGAATATTAAATCTAGTTCCAGAAGTATTTTCACCAGAAGATATAGAGTCTCTTCTCATATAAAAATTACTCTTATTTACAGCAAATTGAAGATAGAGTTCATTTCTTGCTAAAACATCATTTGAATCTGGAACTGCTTGAACTTCAATAATATTATTAGTCAGTGTTGTAGAAGTTATATTCACAGTATCTATAATGATTTCTCCTTTCTCATAATCAACAGTTCCAAAGTTATTATCAAGAACATTTATTGTATCATCAGTAAGAATTTGGAATAAGAATAACTTACCCTTCTTATGATCGATCTTTTCATCAGTAAAATAGCATGTACCAGATATTCCTCTTACACCAAATCCTGTAGATTTAATATTGTAATTAGTTTCGTTGCAATAGAAAGAATTCAAGAAACATAATTCATACTGAGTAAATTGATTTACTTTTGCTAATAAATTCCTTCTTATTCTCACATTAGTAATATTAGATGTTATGGAGTTATTAACATTATCAACCATCGAAACAATTTTACTATATTTGAACCTACCGCCAAATTTATTCAACTCTGTTCCAGATGCAAACTGAGTCAAAGAATTTACAACACTACTTTTTACAGTATCTGGATCACCTGCAAAGTTTGGGTTATAGTAAATGTAACTATCAACTTCAACATAGATAAATTTCAAGTCTACAAAAGTAGGTACAATTCCAGCAACAGAATAACTTTTTAAAGATGCTAATATTTCTTTTTTAGTGAAGTTGGATAAGAAAGAACCATTCTTAGGTTTTGCTGCAATATAAACCCTACCATATTGAGGTGGATCTAATTCTTCACCACCATAAGCACTAACAGATTCAATATTTGGATAAACAGAAGGAATTATTGCTTCATAATCACTAGCAGTTACTGCTCTATGTTGTGATGAATATAACCTTGGAGCATAGTACCTAACACTGTTAGTTGGTTCTATATTGTCGCCATTTTGAGATGGTGTTTGTGGAGTAAGTATTGAAGTATACCCATCCAACAATGCAGAATTTGAATCTCTAAGTGTTCCTGCGAATTTGAACTCTTGTGCTCCATTTCCATCAACACCTTCAGTTTTGATATAACTAACATCAATAATATTACCAGAATCTAACTTCTTACCAAATACATCATCACCAAATAATAATTCATATTTCTCATCAGTAGTCTCTTGAATTAGATATATGTTAGATGTTGATGTAATACCTAAAATATTATTTACTAACTTATATTCTACTTGAGTGCTACTACTAGAGTTTTCTCTTATCTTTACGATTATAGTAGAAGTGTCTATACCTTCATTGGGCAAAATATATCTCTGATTATCACTTCCATCTACTACAAAACCTGCTTGTAGATATTGACCTTGAAAAATTTCTATTGTACCTTCAGATTCTCCATCTGTAGCAGTTCCAGTAACTGTTTCGGGTATTGAAAATATATATTGAGATCCAGATACTTCTCCATTGGCAATTACACCAGGTGTAAATGATATTGTTTCTACTGTACTAGCAAGACCACTAACATAATAATCTACTGTTGCTTTTGCTGCTCTCTTAGAACGTGGAACATAACCAATATTACGTGCAAGAGATACAACATTTTCTCTCAATGTTGCAGAGTCAATGAAAGTCTCATTGACAACCATATTAGTATTATATGCAGTCTGATATGAATTATATGCTAAAAGGTTTATCAAAACTGACAGATTAGAACCATCAAAGTCCATATCTGTGAAATTTGAATTCTCCCTCAGATATTCTTTTATTGAGGTTTTTATATCCTCAAAATTTAAGTTTGTGTATTGTTGGAGTGCCATTATAGCCTAGTAGGTTCTAATATGAAATTTACAGCCTGAGAAGGAGACGATAGACCAATAATATCATAATTTAGCGTAATGTCTAAGCAGTTTCTATCAGGGTAGTTTTGCACAACAACATCTGTTAGTTTCACTCTTGGTTCATGATTTGATATTGTTGTCTCTATTTCAGACTTAATCGGATCAACATAATCATCTGTTGCCAATTCAAATAAAGATCCTGTAATCCTAGTTCCAAAATCACCATCAAAAAATACTTCACCTATTTTTATTCTGACCAAATTTTGCACAGAACGCTTTATAGCATCCTCATTCTTCAATGTTAAAACATCATTCGTAACGGGATGGCGTTTGAAAGACAAAGATATGTCTTTGAAACCTTGTGAAAAACGTTTGACTGGCACTAGGAAGATGCAATCTCGGTATATTTAGTTCTATTTAGAGACAAAAAAAGACCCTTCTCAAAGAAGGGTCTTTATTGGATGCTCCGTAGCCTGATAGTCAGTCGGAATCCTGGTCGTCGGTTCCCAGGTATCTAATTTCTATTTCGTCGGGATGAGGGTATCCAGAGTGGTAAAACTCATCGGCAAGTGCTTGTGATATGTCAAGCATTTCCTCTTCGTCTATAGAAGAGAATTCCTTTACTCCCTCAACGTATATATCATACTTTTCCATATACCGTAATCATTCTTTACAGGTATCTATATAATTCTTGTTTTCTCATGCCCTACTCTACACTGTGGGTCACACCAGATTTCATATCCTGCCTTCAATGCATCAAGACAGAATGATACATCCTCTCCGCACATGTCTTGAACTTCACCAGAATCAAACACCTGCATCTGAGGTGCAAACCAAGGATAAGTCATTTCTTTATTTTCAAAGACACCATGTTTGATTAGTAACCAACCAAAACCAGTATAATCAACAGTAAATGGTTTTTTGCGTTTTTGAATACTGTCAACCATCTCATGATTCATTACCCCACCGTTTTCCTTAAAGTCATCCTCTTCAAGCCAGTGAGCAACGGATGTCGTTTTACCGTCTTCCGTAGCGTACCAACCAGCAGCAAGATCCTTGTCCATACATACAATGCGATAAAAGTTTTCGAGGTTGAAAACGATATCACTGTCAATCCAAAGTTGATAGTCATACTTTAACTTCCCGTCCCATGGTAGTTGATCTGGTCCTCTTAGAACATTAGCACCTAAGCACTTACAACGTGCAAAGTTTACCATTGAACTATAATTTTGTGAGATTTGAATGCTTGCACCACTTTGAACCAGATCAAAGCAAAGTTGTACAAATGCCTTCAAAAATATGTAAGAAACGCCACGACCAGGTAGACAAAAGACAATACTCTTACCTTTGATCAATTCTTTTCCTTTTTCTACAGACCACCAGTCTTCCTTTTGTTCTGTAGTAGGTGGGGTGGTTACCACCTTAAATCCTTTAGCCATACTATAATGGGTTGCAATCCAACAATATTATAACAGATTATATAGCTTCTATCAACTCAATAACTTTTTCTGATATCTTTTGATGTCCTAAGGCATTAGGATGATTTCCCTCTGCATGATATTCACCGTAGTAATGATCTCCTATACCATCTTTTTTATGACCTATGATGTCCTCATGAATATATGTTATAGGTAAACCTTGATATAGTGGTTTCCACCAACCAGTACCATTCTTTTCAGTATAGTAAAACTTTTCTGGTCTACGAATTACTTCGTGAAAGTGATCTGCTAAAAGAGGAATAAAGGTAATATCATTTGCTTTGCAATAAGAATCAAAAAAGACCATATTCTTCCACATATTCTCTACGCCAAGAATATCGTTATATACAAATCTATAAAACCATTTACCTGCAGAATGCAATCTTTCTCTTAACTCATCAGACATAGGGTTACCTTTGAGTTTTAGTTTTCCGTGAGTTGTAGTAAGTTGTGGTGTAAACTTATGAGGAAACCCCTGTTTATCAAACCACTCCATTCTTGAATGGACAGTAAACTGCATAACCACTACATCTACTTTAGATGTTTTCAAATATTCTATAGTCTCCCTTACAATCCTATCATTACTATTACCACACAGAGCAATGTTATTCTCTTTAGTATCAAATTTATCAGAAACTAACTTACTGTATCTTTCGTTTTCACGATCTTCAAGTTCATCACCCCAAGTGATTGAACATCCATGAAATAATATTTTCATCAAAAAACCTTTACTGAATATTCACTAGAGAAGAATTTTGCGTCTTCAACGCTATTTACCATTGGTTTACCTCGAACATTCAGAGATGTATTCAACAATACAGGACATCCCGTCTTCTCGTACCAACACTCTAATATAGGTCTTAGAACGCTTTCAGATGTCTCTGGTACTGTTTGTACCCTAGCAGAGTTGTCAACGTGTAGACAAGCAGGAATGAGGTCACTCTGCTTACACTGGTAAACATATGACATATGCCTAGAATGTTCTGGCATATCAAACCATTCCTGACAATGCTCTTCTAGTATAGCAGGAGCAAATGGTCTAAACTTCTGACGTTGTTTTATTTCGTTGACGAGATCTTTGGTTGAAATTTCTCTTGGATCCGCCAATAGACTTCTATTACCAAGAGCACGAGGACCAAACTCAGCACGACCATTTGCAACACCAGCGATTTTATGTTTGAGTAAATGATCGACCACTTCTTCTGGATCCACTTCACCCCTGATGTTATATCCAAGATAGGGGGTAAATTGAACCTTCTTACCGTATGCAAGTAAAGCTGCACCTAAAGCACCTCCAGCGTCGCCAGGATTGGGCATAATCCATAGATTGCACCTTTCCCTTAGTTTTGTATTTACAACACAGTTTAGGGCAACTCCACCCCCATAGCAAATATTGTTACTATATTTTTTAGCAATATCAAATATTTTGAACAGTTCTTCTTGAAGGACAACCTCTGCACTCTTTGCCACATCACATGGTTCACCTTCTAGTCCACGTATACCTTTATGGTTATTCTTAGAAAGTAATGCTCGTAACTCCTTGGTATGACTAGGTTTTCCAAAGGCTGCCATTCCCATAAAGATATATTCTTCATCTAATGGTCTTAACCCTGCCCATTTAGTCAATGCACTATACCAAAGTCCTATAGAGTTAGGATACTTCCTAGACCATACTTTTTTATATACTGCTGAACCGTTTACTATATTAGCAGTCCATACTGAGGAACAATCCCACTCACCAATACTATCTACTACTACACATGCTGCATGTTCAAAATTAGATGTCTGGAATGCAGCAGCAGCATGTGATTTATGATGCTGCATATAGACATTTGGTTGTAAAGATAACTCTCTATCTCTTCTCCATGCTTTTTGCCCTGCATATAGTTGTCTGGTTCTTTTTAGTAATGGATTTTCATAAAATGCCACCACATCATCATGAATATTCATTCCTCGTGCCATAGTAATTGGCGTGAGGTCTAATCTCTTATCATGCTTCTTTTTAGAGTATCTTTCAGAATGTGCAGCGTAACTAATGGTATTCTTGTGAACAACCGCAATACCAGCATCATGAAACCCTTCACTAAACCCTATCATATATTTTTACCCCAAGAACTCGGCAAAGATCCAAACTCGTCTTCCCATTGTGAGTAGACTGGATCCAATTGTTCTCTAGCATAATCGTACAACTCTTTTGTTAGTGGTTCCCTTACAGATCCCCATTGATCCTTCAGGAAATCGTATTTAGGTGCATTTTCACCTGCTTCTGGCCAAAAAGCATTTTCATGTATCTTTGTAATTGGATAATCTAAGAAGTTAGATAACCTTTCAGTCTGTTCAGTAAAGTTATCAGGTTCCCAGAAATCCTCCATCACAATTTGAAGAGTTGGGAAGTATTTGCTGAATTTCTTATAAAATTCAACATAAAACCTAGTACAAGTCTTATGTAACTCACCTTTGAATAACTCTCCTATAGAATCATAGGTATTATCCATTTTATTGCCAGGATAGATTTCCCCCTTATTATACCATCTACCACTAGGACAGTTATTAGTAAACTTAGCACTAAAATCTGAATATGATCTACGGACTGGATCTCTGGCAACAAATATGCACTTGATATCAAAAAATTCTTGCAATGCAGGTATGTACTTGTCAAGAAATGGTTCTCTCAACCAAGAGTTACCATTAGTAAAGTCGGCAACTGCTTTATATTCATGTTTGATATTTTCATAGTGAATTTGATAATAATGAATATACTTATCAATACTAGGTGGTTCTGCTATCCAATCTCGGATAAACTCCTCACTATGCTTTACATATGAATCTAGTATTGGTGGCATACTAGAACTCTTTACCATCAACCTATCATATGGATCGCTAGTGTACGTCCACATAGGTTGATCAAAAAACTCATAGTTCTCTAATTCGTTGAGATACCCAGTTTCCTTTCTATGTCCACCATGACAATACTTATTATCTACTGCTAAAGTATAATAAAAAGGAGTAGAAGCCGCATGACCCCATCCACCAAATACCAATAAAGGTATTTTAGTCGTCATCTTCGTAAATATATGGATCTTCCTTACGCAACTTCCAAAGTTTATACTCGCCTTTAATCCAGTCCCACAGTCTTCTCATAATACATAAAGAGTAAGTGCGTAATATTTATGAAACCAAAACTAATCATTGGTGCTGGTATAGGATGGGCAGCAACAAGATCTATAATGTTTTCATTACCAACTTGTAATCATGGTATATGTAAAGAAGATCATTTATTAGATGAGCTAAGTCATAAAAGTGTTTTATTATCAATAAAAACCGCCAGTCAACTCAAAGATGCTGTAAATAGAAAGAAAAAATATGATTATCCAGAGGATATATGGGATAACGTAACTTTATCAAAATATATTAATTTATATAAAAATAATGCAAAAGGATACGATGCTGTAACTGATTTTACAAATGCTAACCAAAAATTACCCATGAATTTCTTGGTAGAGATAAAACAGCGATTAGAAGAGAATTTTGATATAAAAGTAATAATGATATTCAGAAATCCTGTTCGTAGGTTGTTTTCTGAATGTTGTACTTGGTATAACAATAAATGGGTGAAAACAGAACAACCAACAGCAAAAGATTACTTTATGGAGGTTTTAGATACTGGTAGTCTAACTAAGTCCGAAAATTACACATATCACTTTGATAATTGGAAAATTGCAGGATATAATCCGCATCATATCATAATGGAAGATTTATACACCCCAGAATCAAATGCACTTCAAGAATTGAAAGATTACCTTGAAGTTCCAGTCGATCTTTACCCTACAGCGTATTGGCCAGAAAAAGGAGTCGATGCACCAACCATAGAAGGTCTAAAGTGCCAAAAATCGGATACTGAGACGTTATCTAAGGAAGAGTACGAATATGCACGAAAAAAACTAACTCACCAATATATCGAGTGCAAAGCACATGGAATATACCCAAAATACGCAATAGACTCATGGTGACCATTCTTCTGGCAGATATCCGAAGGTTTTTTCAAAATCTACGTATAACCAATCAAATTCTTCCCTCATACTTTCATAATCTATCTCTTTTGCCAATTCACTAGCATCACCTGCCCATTGATCTTGTAAAAATTGAGGTGTTGGGCATTTAGTTCCTCTTTCTGGGTAATAAACGTTTTCATGCATCTTTTCAATCTTGTATCCCAAAAAATCTGACAATTCGCTAGGATCCTTCCACACTCTCTCCATTATAAGAGGTAATACATTCTCCTTACCCCAAACCTCACAATGTTTAGTATACATTTTAGCATAATGATTCCAATTATCAACTTTTCCATTTGGACTTAATATTTTTTCATAATTGCATTTTGAGGCAGACCATAATCGATAAACTGGGTTTCTAAAAATCAAAATTACCTTTATATCAAAAACTTCTAGCAATTGATCACGAATATCTAACATAAACTGTTTTTTTAGAGCACAAGTACTATTAGAAAAATCGCCAACAGATTGAAACTCATATTTTACATCGTTCCAATGTTTTTTATAATAATCAATATATTGCTCAAGAGTAGTTGGTAAAGAGAAATAAGAATCTTCTTCTTGCCTATTAAATTTAGTTCTTTGTATCCACCAAGGTTTTTTGTGTCCAAGATAAAAATAAGGAATTCGTGTAAACTTAGATCTTCTATCTTTAAATCTAATTCCTCGATCATACCTCAGATTATACTTTTGTTCTTGTTGTTTTTGGATAATGTCTAACCATTGAGGTTCTTTTTTATGTCCAGTATGACAATACTTATGATCCCAAGTCAATGTATACCAAAGTGGTGTTGTAGCCGAATAAGGAACTCCAGCACCTAGTAAAAGTTTTATTTTTTCCATTTTTTATTTATTGCCATTCCTCAGGCAGATATCCGAAGGTTTTTTCAAAATCTACGTATAACCAATCAAATTCTTTTCTTAGTTTAGGATAATCTATATCAGCAGCTTCATGTGTCCATTGATCTGGTAAAAATCGAAGTTTTGGAGCTTTAGTTCCTCTTTCTGGGTAATAAACGTTTTCATGCATCTTTTCAATCTTGTATCCTAAAAAATTTGATAGGTCTGAAGGATCTTTCCATGCCTTTTCCATTATAAGAGGTAATACGTTTTCTTTACCCCAAACCTCAGAATGATTGGTATACATCTTACTATAATTAGACCAACCCGTAGGTGTGACACTACCACGATGATATGTCCATGTTTTTTCAAAACTTTTGAGATTTTTATAATCGCATTTTGCCATAGACCATAATCTCTGAATTGGATCTCTGAAGATCATAATTACTTTTACATCAAAAACTTCTAACAGTTTTTCACGAATATCTAACATAAACTGTTTTTTTAGTCTACAAGTGCTATTTGAAAAATCAGCAACAGATTGATATTCACCTTTTATCCATTTCCAATGCTCCGTATAATATTCAATATATTTGTCAATAGATGTTGGTAAAGTAAAGAAATAATCTTCTTCTTCTCTACTAAATGCCGTTCTCATTATCCACCAAGGTTTTTTGTGTCTAGACCTATAATAAACATTAGGAGTTTTTGTAAACCCTCGACTTCTGTCTACAAATCTGTATCCTTGCTCATATTTTTCTGGGGAGATATATTTTTGTTCTTCTTGTTTTTGAATAATATCTAACCATTGGGGTTCTTTTCTATGTCCAGTATGACAATACTTATTGTCCAAAGCCAAAGTAAACCAAAGTGGTGTTGTAGCAGCGTAAGGAACTCCAGCACCTAGTAAAAGTTTTATTTTTTCCATGTTTCGGGTATATAACCAAAAGTGTCTTCAAATGATTTATAAATGTTCTCCATATGTTCTAAAGCAAACTCATAAGTCTCTTTATACAAATCTATCTTATCTGAAGTGTATTGATCTGACAATCCAGGATATTTTGGTGCATTAGAACCCATTTCAGGATAATAACAATTCTGATGAGCAGTAACTAGACTATAACCTAAAAAATCAGATAATTTGTCTGTAGAGAACTCCTCCATTATAATAGGCATTACATTTTCTTTACCCCATACCTGACAATGCCTATTATAGATGTCTGAGTAGTAAACGTTCTCTTCCATACTGTCAAATAAGACCCAACTTCTAAATCCTTCCATAATTCCACCAGATTTAGAATGAACTCTATTACACGCTGAAAATAACCTACGAATAGGATCTCTAAAGATCATTGTTACTTTTATATCAAAATATTCTAATAACTTAGGTTTTATCCTTTCCATAAACTCTACAGACAAGCAAGCATTAGTATTAGAGAAGTCTGCAACTGATTGATATTCACATTTGAAGTTTTCCCAATGTTTTAGGTAATATTTGATATATTTGTCAATACTAAGTTCTGGATTATCAAAAAAATCTCTTCTTTCTTCTAATGTCCACTTACCTTCTATGAAAGGTGACCTTTTAGTCATCTCAGGATAAACATGCATAAATCCATCTTTTCCATCCCTCTTTTTCTCCTTCTTCTTGGTTTTTTTTATCAAATCAGTTTGTTCCCACTTTTGAGTCAATCTAACAGATGAATTGAGTTGACTAGGTGTATTAATAGACCTTTTCGCATCAATCATCATATGATACAGATAATTGTGCTCCTTTGCGTGTCCAGTATGAGCATAATGATTATTCAATCCTAAAGTATACCATAATGGTGTTGTTGCTGAAAAATTTGTACCAGCATTCAATAATAACTTAGGTTTCATACCATTCACCCCACTTATCAGGTATGTATCCAAAAGTATCCTTAAAATCTTTATATACCCAACCCATATTGTTCATAGCATATGCCCATGTCTTTAAATCTAAATTACGTCTGTCAGATATCCATTGATCCTTCAAATATTCGTAATGTGGTGCTTTAGTTCCTTTTTCTGGATAGTAAACATTTTCATGAACTGTGTTTATAGGAAAATCTAAAAAATCTGAAAGTGATTGCGTCTTTCCGTCCCACAATTCTTCCATTACTATCATATGAACGTTTTCTTCACCCCAAACATTTCTATGTCTTTTATAAATGTCAGCATACATGGCGTTTGGTTCTAATTCACCACTAACCCATCTACGGAACTCTCTAATATTACCTTTATTACAAACTGACCATAATCTACGAATAGGATCTCTAAAAATCATGATTACCTTAACATCAAAGTGTTCAAGTAACCTTGGTTTTATAGATTGCATAAATTTTTCACTTAAACAAGCATTTTGATTAGAGAAATCAGCAACTGCTTGGTAATCGGACTTTATATGCTCCCACAAACGTTGATAATATCTAATATACCCATCAATTGACTTTTTACCAAACAATTCCTCACAACCATGTGTAATGGTCATTTCTGGAGGTTTGCTATTTGACGTATCTCGACCAAATGTTATATCAACACCTTCCTGTAGAGAATAGAGATAATAGTTCTCCTTACATAACCCAGTGTGAGTATATTTGTTATCTAAACCTAAAGTATAATGTAGAGGTGAGGTAGCAGAAAACGCTGTACCAGCACTAATCAATAAAGTAGTCAAAATCTTGCCTATGAGACCTTATCTTAGTTGGATCTGCATAAAATACGGATAAATTTATTCTATGAGTATCCCCAGACCTATACCTATGCCATTGTTTAGGTCTTGGATTATGTACAAATGCTCTATTAGGTTTCCATTCTATTGGATACTCACAAATTGTAGATTTATCAGGTTGTCCATGATCACCATTATCGTTAGTACTTGGATTATCACACAATATGGTTCCTAAATTTTTTTCTGGTGCTACGTAAAACGTAAAGGTATGTATTCTTGATGCATTGTCTATATGAGTAGGATAATCTGCATTAGGTGGCATAATAGCCCAATGATTCAACTTTACCAGATCATCATACTCTCTATGAGGTAATAGTTTCATAATATCCATTGTTACCTCAGGAAGTAAGTCTTCTTTAGTATATCTCACATATTTGTCACGTCTGAAAGTATTTGGTCCTTCTACTTGAAACCTTCCTAATTCTTGAATTGCAAGATCTTGGATATGCTCAAATCTTTCTGGTGACAGAAAATCGTCAATAATTATATGTTCCCAAGGTTCTGTAATAAAATCAATTTTCATAGTTTGTTTCGTTTGTTCCATGCCTCAGGTATTTCTCCAAATCTGAACTTCCATTGATTATACTTGGGAAAGAAATATTTCATAGCATATTTTATAGTTTCTTCAGTAATTGTCTCTTTATCTGAAGTCCATTGATCTATAAGTCCTTCATAATGAGGAGCATCTGCACCTTTATCAGGAAAATAAACATTCTCGTGAACTTTTTGAATTGGAGAATCTAAAAAGTTAGATAATCTCTCACATTGTTGTTTTCGTAAAGCAGGATCCCAAAATTCTTCCATAACAATATATAATATATTTTTTGGACCAACTAACCATTCCCATTTATTATACAAATCCACATATTGACAATTTGCACTCTTATGAGCCATATCAGTAAGACAATATTTGAAAAACTCATTATGCATCTTATTTTTTAGAAAATATTCACCCTCTCTCATTTTTTTATCTGTTGCAGTACGCTCCAAATACGGAGTTCGTTCATCAATAAAACAAGTTCCTAGTTCAGAGTACAATCTTCTAATTGGATCTCTAAATTGCACTGTTACCTTCAGATCAAATACTTCCTTTATCTTGTCTATCATCTCTTTACCATTTTCCCAATAAGGTAACGACCAATTATGATTTGAGAAATCTGCTACAGCATGAAAATCATTTTTTACAATTTCCCAATGTTTTAGATAATAATCAATATACTTTTCAATACTTACATCTTGATACCAGTTTTTAACATAGTCAGGATCATCCATAAAATGATAATTATATTCAAATAATTCTTTTTGCCACCCCCTAAAGAGCCAATGGGATTCATTTGCAGATGTCCTTAGAATAAAATCTCTTATAGTGGTCTCATTCAATATATTTTTTTCAAATATGGTGTAAAGGTAATGATTTTCCTTAATATGACCAGGATGACAATATCTTTGATCTATTGTAAGAGTATATAAGAACGGAGTAGTTGCTGACCACCCAGTCCCAAGGTTCATCAGTAAAACTGGTTTCTTAGGTGGTAACGAAACTGGTATTCTAGGTTTATGAGTCAGTTTCATAATTTACCTATGATGTGATCTGCTATCAAACGATGACCTTTGATATTGGGGTGTGTACCGTGTTTTTCAGGATGTCCCTTCTTTCTAAGATCAGGACAGAAGTATTCACCAAAATGTTCTCCTATAATATTTGGTATGATACTTTCAAACTCCTCACATTGATTCATATAGTAATTTGGTCTATGAACTTTATGATGTTTATATTTAAAACTTTCTAAGTGTAACATAACATAAGGTATATTTTTTTGTTTCAAATACAGTTGTAATAATAATATTTGTTGAAAATACCGTTGTTGATCAGTTACATTGTCCTGAATGTGTTTATAATAAGGTATTGCTCTAGATTTTCTAAAATGATCTACCTCTCCGAACTCTCCACCTATATTTGCAGGTGCAATACTAACCCATCCTTCATTATAGAGAGGATCTACAGCGTTCTTTATTAAAATGGCAGGATCATTATGCTGATAAACATCAAATCTTTTTATTTCTGAAAATTGTATAACTACAGCATCTACATCCCATAATGAAAGATGTTCAAATACATTACGAACAATTTTATCGTTTGAAGAACCGTTTGTTCCAAGGTTTATTTCTTCTGCATGGAAATGATCGCTAACTAGTCTAGAGAAACGATCTTTTTCTCTATTTGACAATTCGTCACCGTAGGTAAAACTATCCCCACTGAATAATATTTTCATGACTAAGATTCCATTTATAATAGGGGCAGGACATGGTTGGTGTGCGACTACTCCACTTCATCTTACACTATCATGTGCAAATAAATGTAGTCATCAAGGGTTAATGAAAGAACCCCATTTCCTGATGAATATTTATGACCCTAGCGTATGGCAATGGAGAGAACCTTGGTATAAACGTCTTGTTGGCGATTCGATGACTCCAAAATGGTCACATCCATATGGATATCAGTCAAAATATGGTTATCACAATAATTTAGAAGAAATTGAAGAATTTTACACTAGAAGTCCGAATTTACAGATATACATTAAGTATTATAAGCGTCATTATGAACGTGTGAAGCACAAATTCAAGTATGTTCACGATTTTTCCAATAGTAATGCTAATTTACCAAGGAGTTTTATTGCAAAAATTGCTCCAGTACTTAAAAAACACTTTGATATCAAGGTTTTGAAGATTTTTAGGGATCCAACAAGAAGATTATACTCAGAAATATCTCAAAGATATCAAGATTCCAAAGAATTGCAAAATAGTTATAGTACTTCAAAAGAATATTGGAAAAGTTATCTTAAAAAAGGAGAAATTACTCCAAATTCTGACTATGTTGGCAGTTTTAAATCATTTAACGAGCATTTTAGTACCATAAGTATCGTTTCTGAGGATTTATGGGGTGGAAAAAATAATTGTCAAGAAAACTTAGAGAAATTTTTAGATTTCAAATTTGAAAAATTGTGGCCAAATGCATATTTTCCAGAAATGGGAACAAAAGCACCTCGTCATGAGTACACAAGAGACCAATGGTCGTCAGATTTGGAAGACTTGACTGAAGAAGACCTTGAATTTGGTCGAAAATACCTTGCAAAGTACTACGATGAGTGGTATAATTACTTTGGTACTATGCCTTGGAGATGATCTGCAATTAATTTGTGTCCTTTTGCACTTGGATGACCACCACCGTAGTTGCAATCTATGTGACTTAGGTTGGGACAGTAGTTAGGATTGGGTGGAAGAGTCGTTTTTCTTACATGACCAATTAGATTTTCGCATAATTTGAACATATTTTTGTTCTTACATGCATTTTTATAAACATTTGGTAATTCTGGTCTAACAAATTGATCCATATCTATTCTCATCATGTAGTAAGGTATGTCTTTATTGTCCAAATAGTTCTCTAATAGACATACATTTCTCCAAAATTCATTTTGTGCATACTCAGGATTATGAAAATTCTTTAAAAAAGTCTTTGCTAATACAAATTCTGGAGTATGTCTCCTACTAGGGTCGGTTTGATATGCTTGTAGACTCAACCAATCAGCACCATATCCAGAATGAGGGTTTACTACAGAGTATCTGTCCAATATAGTAAACTGCACCACCACAAAATCTGGTTTAGTATTCTTCTCTAAGTAGTCAATTGTATTACTTACTATTCTTTCATTCGATATACCACACTTTGATATATTGATAGATTGTGGAAAACTTGCAGAAAACCTATTATCTCTTCTAAATTCCCAATTTTTTTCTACTCCTTCTAACTCACCACCAAATGTCCAACTACAACCAGTAAATAAAATCATGAATAAATTTGCAGCAGTTCAAAAGATTCGACAATATTTAGTAGAGGGTAACTATGTTATTGGGTCGTGGATGCAACTACCATGTCCTGAGGTTGCAGAGGTCTTAGGATCACGAGGATTTGACTTTGTTGGAGTGGACTTAGAACATAGTAACATATCACGTAACCAGTTACCAAATATATTTCGGGCATTAGAGTTAGGTAATACATTACCTCTAGCACGTATTGCTAAACCAGATTCCTATTGTGCTGTAGAAGCATTAGAACAAGGTGCTGCTGGTATTATAGTTCCTCAGATAAGAAGTAAATCACAACTTGCTGAGATAAAAGAGAGTTTCTCGCTCCCACCCAGAGGCACACGGGGCATGGGGTTCAACAGAGGAAACGGGTATGGGATACAATTCCATGAGTACCGAGAGGGGTTAGGACAACAACCGTTACTCATACCAATGATAGAGCATGTCGAAGCTTTACAAAACATCGATGAGATTCTAAGTGTCGATGTAGATGCTGCACTAATAGGTCCGTTTGATCTTTCAGCATCTCTCGGTTGTACAGCAGAATGGGATAACCCCCAATTCCTGCAAGCATTGGGAGAGTTCAAGAAAGGATGTAAACGAAATAATGTGCCAATGGGATATCACATACCAGGAAATCACCTCTCAAAGGATCCTATGATAGAATTCTCTGAGAGGCGAATGGAGGGATATACTTTTCTAACCTATTCAGGCGACGTAAATATGAATATACCTGCTAACATAATGAGTCAACTCCCGCAGCGATAATTGCTTCTCTTGCCACAGCAGCTGCTTTATCATAAGTAGAATACGGTCCAGTTGAATGCAACCGTACTTTACCATTCATCAAGTATGGTTTTGTATCAATCTCTGCTTCAATAAATGACTCAAACAATTGAACATACCACTTATCATCATTCCGTAATTGAATGTTCATTAACAACTGATTTGCACCAGTGTCTTTATCACGAAGATATGCCATTGTTTATCCTGCTGCTGTGAATGCTGCTTTGAGATCTGCTGCTGCAGTATCATAATCTGCTACACCTGCACCTTCAGCAATAGTTAGAGTTCCTGTTTGACCACCAGTCTTAGAATCTACGGTTGCATCAGTAAACTTTTCTTTTAGAAACCAATCAAATTTACCATCACTGGTTTTGACGATTGTTCCAAGCAATCCTCCATTCTGAGTAGTATTCCTTGTAAATGCCATTATGGTATAAGTTTTGTTCTGAGTTATTTATTCTTATTCCAACCTTTTTTATATCTCTCCCATAATATCTTACGGTTTTCCACAGGTTCCTT
>Ga0163179_10000218_pt1 | contig 40548 bp, 35 predicted proteins | sample AtlANTMetagenome_FD_109643 | JGI IMG/M metagenome (GOLD analysis project Ga0163179, IMG submission 109643) | Marine eukaryotic phytoplankton communities from the Atlantic Ocean - Atlantic ANT 2 Metagenome | ecosystem: Environmental > Aquatic > Marine > Oceanic | place: North Atlantic Ocean... | reverse complement strand
CAACAGGAGGTCTGCGTCTCCAGACGTCTCCATATTCACGCCCAGATCGCTCACCTGTCGCGAAAGGTCCGCGTGGTCGTAGAGTCTTCCGTCGAAGACGAGGGCGTGCTTGAGCGTCGAGACGGGTTGGGCGCGTCCGCCCGGGGTTGCTGAATTCCTTCGGTGTGTCAGGACGGCAGGCCCCTCAACGAACATGCCTTTGTCGTCGCGGCCACGGTGAGCAACGGCTGCGGACAGCGCACGCGCTTCAGCGCGATCAGGCGGACCATCCCGCCAATGCACAATGCCCGCGATGCCTCCCACGGTTCCTCCACGCTAATCAGTCCCTGTTCACTCTCCGGTTAAGCGTCGGAAGTCAAGCTCTGGACGGGTTTTCGAGTGTCCTCGCGATATTTACGAGGGCCGTTAGCGCCCTTCGAACGCGCTTGCGATCGTCTTCAAATGGCACCATCCAGCCGATGATCACGCTGGTATTTTCGAGCACACCTTGGGGCACGAGCGCCGATGAAGCGTCTTCGCGGTCTTTTATCCAGATGCTTCCAAAGTCTTCAGCGAACTTCAGAAGAGCGATCCGGGTCGGTTCTTTGAGGCGTTCCAGGCCGTGCCCGTCGAAGCTCTGTTCGAAATTTTTGTTGAGAGGGACTTGGGTATCTACTCGGCGGAACGCGCTCGCTCGGATTGGTTTCGAAACTTTGCAGGCCAGTACCACCTTGAGCGTTGGGCGATCGCTTTTTCCCAGCAGGTGAGGGCTGGTGGCCATGTACGTCAACACGAAGCGGTAGCCTGTCCAGTTTCCGCCGAACCAGCGAGATTCTTCTTCTCCGAGCGAGGCGACCCCTTGATTCAAGGCGCGGTCCAGCGGGTCCTCTTTGGGTCTGCTCACGATCTTCACCCAGATGAAGACACCTGTCAGGATGGCACCGATGATCGCGAGCCAGAAAGTCATGGTTGATTTCGCTCCTTGAGCTAAAAAGATCGGCGATTCGCCCCGAGAAGCCAAGCCGTAGGGGTTGAGCGGGTCGTTTTCCTGATGTGGTGAGTCGTTCTTTTGGGACCCACCGTACAGAACGGGTGATAGTCCTTAAGGACTTTGGTTTGCGGCTTCTTGTTTGATTACGTCCACTTTGAGCGCGACTCTGCTGGCATTTACCGATTTGGAATCTCTCGATGTCGAACGCACAGCCTTCACAGCCCCTGTTTGTTTTCGCGCACGGCGCGGGAGCTGGCTCCTCTTCAGATTGGATGGTCGATTGGAAGCAGCGACTTGGTCGTATAGGGACCGTGGTCGCTTTCGATTACAACTACATGGCCGCGGGGAGAAAGGCTCCGGACAGGCTCCCAAAGTTGCTTGTCCGTCATAAAGAAGTCTTGGCAGAAGCTCGAGCCGCTTATCCCGCATGCGGACCTGTGATTTTGGTAGGCAAGTCGATGGGGTCACGCGTTGGCTGCCACCTTTCACTGGAGGAGTCTATCGATGGCTTGATCTGTCTGGGCTATCCGCTTCGTAGCCTTGGCAAATCGAAAGCTGTGCGGGACGAGGTTTTGGTGGCGCTGCAGGTGCCAGTGCTGTTTTGTCAGGGTTCGAAAGATCCTATGGGGCCGCTCGATTTGTTCGCCCAAGTGCGTGAACGGATGTCGTCGTTATCGGAAATTCATGTGGTAGACGGGGGTAATCATTCGTTGCGGGTCGGTGTCCGCGCCCTGAAGGCGCAAGGTCTGACCCAAGACGATGTCGATGAACAAACCTTCGCCGCTATCCGTGGCTTTGTTGATGGGTTGAAAAGATCGTGATCGACAAACTTAAGTGGATGCGTATGCGCCTTAAGAGCATGCCTCCTGCGGAAATCCCTCATCGCTTGAAAGAGCAGATGCATCGGCGTCGTGACCGGCAGCAGCCTCCGGATTTTGAGATCTCTGATGAGACGCTGAATGCGCCGCTACCCGCTTGGCCGCTGCCAGAAAACCTAGGGGAGAGCGAGGCGTGGAAAGCCGCACGAGATGCGCTGCTTTGTGACGCTGAGTCTTTGCTGGACGGCACGTTTACGATGCTCGGTTTGGAGAGACGTGCGGATGAGCGTACCGCTTGGTCACGGGACCCGGAGACGGGTCGGGAGTGGCCCTCCGACCTGTTCTGTTTTGATGTGGATTTTCGTCACGGTTTCGAAGGGTTGGATGTGAAGGCGACGTGGGAGCTGCATCGGTTGCAGCACCTACAATTGCTCGCTTGGGTTGCGCGGTTTGAGGATGACGCACGCGCTCGGAGCGCGTGTCTGGCCGATCTTGAAGACTGGATTCGTTGCAATCCGCCATATTTGGGCATTGGTTACGCCAGCGGGATTGAGCTCGCGAGTCGCGTGGTGAGCGTATTGGTGGTGCTCGGACTTTTGGGCGAAGCGTCAGTACCCAAAGACCTCCGCGCGTTGATTTGGCGCATGCTTATCGCGCACGCCCACTGGATCGATCGCTACCCGTCGCTTCATTCGTCGGCGAACAACCACAGAATCGCGGAACTTGGTGCGCTATTCGTTTTGGGTTGTCTCGCACCGACCTTGCCGGATTCCGAGCGTTGGCGAGAAGATAGCGCCAGCGAATTGATAGAGGAATGTCGAAAGCAGATACACGGCGACGGGATTGGTGGAGAACAATCACCGACCTATCAGGCGTACACCTTGGAGTGGTTTCTTTGTGTTCGCGCGGTGGCTACTGCTACCGACCACGCTCTCGCGGCATCGTTTAAAGATCGCCTAGAGTCGAGCGCGTTGTTTTTCTGTTCCATTCTGGATCGAAACGGTAATCACCCGTCAATTGGAGATGACGACGAAGGCGTCGTCCTTCGTCAGTCGCTCGCGCCCGAGCACTACGTCCTTTCAGTCTGTGGGGTGATCGCGTCCGCGCTTGAAAATCCTAAACTGCGTCCTCGCGCCCACCGCCCGGATCTGAGGGCAGCGCTACTCGGTTTCGTGGAGTGCAAACCTTCGCGCTATCGCCGTAAAGGCCGAACCTTTTCGACCGGCGGCTATACGGTTTTGGCGTCTAAAGACGAAGGAAGAGAAGCCATAGCGGTGTTTGATCATGGCCCGGTTGGCTACGCTTGGACTGCTGGGCATGGCCATGCGGATGCGCTGTCGGTTTGGCTACATCTCGACGGACATCCTGTGTTGGTGGATACGGGAACTTACCGGTACAACGGTCTGCCCGATTGGCGTGAGTACATCCGGTCGACAGCCGCACACAACACTGTTCAACTCGCCGACCTTGAGCAGAGCGAGACGGCGGGACCGTTCAATTGGGGTCGTCGCGCTGAGGTGAAGTTGATTCGATCGGAGCCTGAGCGAACAGGTGGGTGGGTGGCCGGTCAGCACGACGGCTTTGTGTCCTCCTTGGGTTTTGTGCATACCCGCCGCGTGAGTCTCGACGGATTGTTGTCATTCGAGATCAGTGACACGATCTCGGTGGCCGATTCGGCACCTGAAGGGAAGCCTTCTACCGTCCCGGTTGTTGTGAGATTGCATTTCGCTGCCGATCTCCAGATCAAGGAAGGTACCGAAGGATGGTCCGTACAACGCGACGACAACGAAGTACTGCGGGTCTTAGCCCCCAGTGTCGATTTGTCGGGCCGCGTGCTGACACAGTCCTCGGCGCCTTCTCCGGGTGTGCTCGCATACGGCTACAACCGCCTCGTGCCGGGGGCATGCCTGGAATTTGTGGGAGAGATCTCTCCTCCGACCGAATGGACGATCAGGTTGATGTTCGCGGGTTGACGCCTCGCCCTGACCGGACATAGGAGGCTGAACTAACGGTCAGCAGAGGAGCAGCTGTGTCCGAGCAGTCGTATGACGTTGTTGTGATGGGGTTGGGCTACATCGGCCTACCGACCGCGAGTCTTCTCGCGACAAAAGGGATGCGTGTCCTGGGCGTAGACGTCAAAGCGTCTGTTGTCGAGACGATCAATGAGGGGGCCATACATATCGTTGAGCCCGACCTTGATGTGCTCGTACGCTCGGCGGTGAACTCTGGAAACCTGTCGGCTTCGTTGGAGCCGGTCCCCGCTGGCGTGTTTATTTTGGCTGTTCCGACTCCATTCCGGAACAACCATCTCCCCGATATCAGCTTCGTAGAGTCTGCTACTGCACAGATCGCGCCGGTCTTGAGCCGGGGTGACTTGGTCATTTTAGAGTCCACGTCTCCGGTTGGCACCACCGAGCGGGTCGCGGAGATCCTTGCGGAACAGCGCCCGGATCTTGTGGAGTCTGGCGAGCGTCTGTTTGCTGTGGCGCACTGCCCCGAGCGCGTGCTGCCGGGCCGGATTCTTCTGGAGTTGGTAGAAAACGATCGCATTGTTGGCGGCGTTGATCCCACCTCTACCGAGCGCGCTGTCGCGTTTTATGACCGCTTTGTTCGCGGGGAAGTGATCGCCACTGAAGCACGAACAGCAGAGCTCGCCAAGCTCTCTGAAAATTCTTTTCGCGATGTAAATATCGCCTTCGCCAATGAGCTCTCGATGATCTGCCAGGAACTGGAAATCAACGTCTGGGAGGTCATTCGTTTGGCGAACCGCCACCCGCGCGTAGAGATTCTGCGCCCCGGACCGGGGGTTGGCGGGCACTGTCTCGCCGTAGACCCGTGGTTTATCGTCGCTTCGGCCCCCGAGCGTGCTCGGCTCATTCGCACTGCGCGCGAAGTAAATGACGGGAAAACCGATTGGGTTTTCGAACATGTCGTCGAGTTGGCCGATAAGTTTCGCCACCCTGTGATCGCCTGCCTGGGTGTGACCTATAAGCCAGATATCGATGACGTTCGGGAGAGCCCCGCGCTCAAGATCGCGCAGCGCTTGACTGGAGAGCTCAAAGATCGTGCAGAGGTGCTTTCGGTCGACCCCAATGTCTCCGATGCGTTCGGCGTGAAGTTGGTTTCACTTGAGGACGCGTTGCTCAAAGCCGATCTTGTGGTCGGTCTGGTCGCCCATCGAGAGTTCCGAGCGGTCGATCCAGAGCGGTTGAAGGAGAAAATAGTGATCGACACCTGTGGGGTGTTTCCTTGAGTCGTCCTTTCAAGGTGCTGTCTGTTTTTGGGACACGGCCAGAAGCCATAAAAATGGCGCCCGTCGTCCGAACGTTGGATGCGCATACCGATTTTGAAAGCCGCGTTTGCGTCACCGCGCAGCATCGAGACATGCTCGATCAAGTGCTCGACTTGTTCGATATTCGGCCCGATCATGATTTGGACCTCATGAAGCCGGGTCAAGACCTTACAGACATCACCAGTCGCGTTTTGTTGGGACTTCGACCCGTCCTTCAGCAAGAACAGCCCGATGTCGTGCTTGTTCACGGAGACACCACCACGACCTTGGCGGCCACATTGGCCGCGTTTTATCAACGGGTCCCCGTAGGACATGTCGAGGCGGGTTTGCGTACGGGTGATTTTTCTGCGCCCTTTCCAGAAGAAGCCAACCGGGTCCTTGCTGACGCGATCTGCAGCTTTCACTTCCCGCCGACCTCGCGTTCGCAGGACGTACTTTTGGCTGAAGGACATTCGTCAGAACAGGTGTGGGTCACGGGAAACACAGTGATTGACGCCTTGTTGTGGGTCCGTGATCGCGTCGCGAACTGGACGGCCGACGAAGATCAGGTGTTTGGTTCGGCCGCTACGCTGCTTTCCGATGACGGGGCGCCATTTGTGCTGATCACGGGGCACCGACGTGAGAGTTTTGGCCAAGGCTTTCTGAACATCTGCGAGGCGATTGCACGTCTTGCAGCTAGCAATCCTGAAGTACATTTCGTCTACCCAGTTCACCTGAACCCAAACGTGCAAAAGCCCGTAAAAGAGATCTTGTCGAACAGGAAGAATGTGCATCTTCTCGCTCCGCTTGATTACGCGCCCTTCGTTCGATTGATGGACCGATGCGCCTTCATTCTGACGGACTCCGGCGGCATTCAGGAAGAGGCTCCGAGTCTGGGCAAACCTGTACTTGTGATGCGTACCAAGACAGAGCGTCCAGAAGGGATTGATGCGGGGACTGTGCGGTTGGTGGGTACCGATCCTGACACCATCGTCGCAGAGTGTACGCGGTTGATCGAAGACCCGACGGCGTACCAGGCGATGGCTCAAGCCCACAATCCTTATGGAGACGGTAAGGCCTCTGAACGGATTGCTACTGCGCTGAACCAGGCGCTGAGCAATAGGAATAGCGGCTAAATGTCTGCCCGTATCGACTTGTTTGGTTGCCCCGTTGATGCGTTGACCATGGCTGAATCGCTCGCGCGGATCGAAGAGATCATCGAGCACGGTGACCCACAGCAGCACATGGCGGTCAACGCGAACAAGGTCGTAGAGATGGACCGGGACTCAGAGTTGCGCGAGATAGTTCGCGGTAGCGCGATCATCAATGCTGATGGCGCTGCGGTCGTTTATGCCTCAAGGTTTCTTGGGACCCCTGTTCCAGAGCGCGTGACGGGTGTGGATCTGTTCGTCGCGCTCATGGAGTTGGCGGCATCCAAGGGATACCGGCCTTATCTACTCGGGGCGCGCCCAGAGGTCGTACAAGCGGTCGTTACCCAGTATTCCGGGGGCGAAAATCCCGTCGAATTTGCGGGTTTCCGCGACGGTTATTTTCCAGAGAGTGAGGACGAATCGGTTGCCCGAGAGATTGGAGAGACTGGCGCAGACATGCTGTTCGTCGCGATTCCAACCCCGCGGAAGGAAAAATTCCTTGGGCGTTATCGCGACGTGATGGGCGTGCCGTTTCTTATGGGCGTCGGCGGGACCTTTGATGTGGTCGCCGGTAAAGTTTCTCGGGCGCCAGGAATCTTTCGGGACAACGGGCTTGAGTGGTTGTGGCGCCTGATCCAGGAGCCGAAGAAGATGTGGCGCCGAAATGTGTATGGCAGCACCACCTTTGTCCTTCGTGTGCTTCGGGCTCGGTACTTTGGCTACCGTCTCCCAGAGGGCTAACGAGACTCTCTGTGCTGTTTCCAGCGTAGACCGAGGCGGTCCCAAAACTCACCACGTTTAATGTCTGACCAGACGAGATTGAAGGCGTCAGACATACGGTACATTGTCTGACGATACGGAGGTACTCTCGTGGTCTCGCCCGTGTAGGACACCGGGTAGTCCAAGCTTCGCAGTACCGTTCCCGCGATAGCCTCGATCGCTTGGATGCGGTCTGGTTTTAGTGCTTCGAGGTACTTGGATTGGTTGTTGGCGATGACTTCCACCGCCCCTGCCGTGTCGCCGAGATTTTCTGCGGTTTGGCTAAGACGCGTCATCTGCGGTTCGAAGTCGCGTTCGATGTGTCCGGCAATTTTGCGCAGCGTCGCTTCCGGATTGTCGAGGAGGTCTTCGTAACGGATGACAAGAACCCTTCCCTCGAGCCCCTTACCCGCTTCGATCGCGCTCTGAACATCGTCGGTCCAGCGTTGTGCGGCGCGGAGCATATTCTTGCCCCAAGCTTTGTGGATAGAAAGACAGTAATCTCTGACATCGCGTACGATATGGACAAAGCGAGCGGTCGGAAATCGTTCTGAGAGCGCGTTTAGGTGCCGGACATAAGAAGGAGATTTGTCTCCCCAGATCATGCCTGCTTCGGGTGCGAGCCCATCATGACGCATCAACGCTTCGAACACGCCTTCAGCAGTAAAGTCGGCGCATTTCGAAAACCAAACGTCGCCACTGATCAGACTGTCTGCGTCGTTTTGGTAGCGGAAATAGGATGACGTGCGGACGCGTTCATAAAAGCGCTGAAATTGATTTTGCTCGGAGAGGTCGCCCCAGTCTTGCCAGTGCTCAAACCAGTAGGGCAGAAACTCTGTTTCGATTCGGGGGATACCGACCGCGCTGTGTTGGTTCAGTAGGTCTCTCAATAGTTTCGTGCCGGATCGAGGCATTCCTACGATGAAAAGTGGGCCATCGAAGGCGCCCGGAACAGGCGGCGCAGCGGTCATAGGCTTCCTCTAGTCTATTGGAGACTGATGGCTGACACCCTAATCGTATCCGAGTTGTGCTGGCCGTGAGGGTATACAAGATAATGCAGGGACATCGTATTAGACGGGCGTCTTAATGGACGGGACGCCTCGACCAAAAAGGAGAGCTTTTGGGTTTGTTGAAGCGATTTGCACTGGCGGTAGGCGTTGGTTTCGCTGTCGGAGTGATTTGGCTGTTGGCTTATACGCCTGTAGCGCTTCCGCTTCTACCCTTACTGCTTGGTCACGCACTGATCGCCGTTGTACTACAGACGGTGCTCGTTGTATTAGGCCCGCGTTTTCGGGGCCCTTCACCCTTGCTGCTTGGGATGTTCCTGGGCTTTGTCGTCGTGCCTGCTTGGATGGCCCCATTTCACGACGGTGGCTTTTTGGGTGGCGCGGAAGGCTACGCCCTCGACGCGCTCGCTGTTGTGCTCGCTGGACTGTTTGGCGTATTTGCTGGCGCAGGGATCTCCGCAGGTGGGGTATGGCTTAAGCGTTGCGTGGTGCTAATCGCTGTGCTGCTACTTGGACTGGCGGGATCTGGGTATGCGACGCTCTCGAGTTTTGGTGCGTCTTTACAACCTCGTGCAGTCCAGGTCATGGATGACTGGCCCGATACGCCCGTGGCTGTGATCGGTCTCGATGGCGCGGACTGGCGGTTGATTGACGACCTGATCGCAGCTGGAGAGCTACCCAATCTGGCAGGGCTCATCGAGCAAGGCAGACGAGGTGTCTTGCGATCTGTCGAGCCGATGTATTCGCCAGTGGTTTGGTCTTCTATCTTTTCGGGACACTACCCCGAGGGTCACGGTTTGGTGGACTGGTACCGTGCCGATGCCCGCAATCGGAAGGTGCCCATGCTTTGGGACCTATACGGTGCCCATGGGCGTCGTTCGGTCACCGTCAATGTGCCCGGAAGCTGGCCGGCCGCACCTATCGAAAATGGGGTCTTGGTCGCGGGGTTTCCGATTCCGGGGCTTGTGACCGGTGCGCGAGGCCAGATGGCTGGCTTTGTCGCGACCACAGATCCCGACGAACAGGGCTTTTTGACCACCGAGTATCTTGTGGAGCAAGCGCCCGATCGTTGGACGCTGGATGTGGGCTTGGCCTTGCCGAATCTACGGCCGCGAATGTCTGGGTTTAAGCATGCGCTCTTGGATCTGTTCGTTCGAAAGCAGATGTTGGCGGTGAAGGGCACCCGCCTGGAATTGGATGTCGAGCGCACTGGTGATCGCGTCACTTTGACTTCGCCGACGCTTAACGAACCTATTGTGCTTTCAGAGGGAGATGTCTCGCCGTGGTTTCGGGTCCCACTAGACGACACTGACGCAAGACTTCGGATACACGCTATTGAGGTCAGTGACGCGCGGCTGGCGCTCTATGTCCTGCCACCAATGCAGACACCAGAACGTCCTCGGTACCCGTTCGTGACAGGGATGGATGATCCAAGCCCGCTGTTTCGTGAGTCTTCTCCCTACATCGTAGAGGGCCTTGGCTGGATCGCGCACAAGGATGAACGTGTCATTGATGTGGTCGCCGACGAGATCTTAGATGGAGTGACCGAGCATCTCTATGCGTCGGAGGTATTGCTGCGGTCAGGCTTTCCTGATCTCTTCAGCTACATCATCACTGTGACGGACCGGATCCAACATCCCTTTTGGCCCGCCTACGAGCCCGGGGCGTATTCGGCGCTTCCGGCCTACTATGCCTCGCTCGGAGACCGTGATCCAGTGCTTGAATCATGGCAGCTCGCGGACGAAGTGCTCGGCACGCTGCTCTCCTATGTGCCTGATTCGGCACTTATTATGCTCGCCAGTGATCATGGGTTCTTGGCGGATGCTGAAGCTGGAGATGGAGACCACCGCTCCGACGGGATTTGGTTGGCGAAAGGCCCCATGATTCCGACAGACGCCCGAGAGATCGAGATGGGCGCCGCCGATTTTATGCCGACATTACTTCATTGTATCGGTGCGCCGCAGGCTCAAGACTTTGGGGGTGTCTCACACCCTGACGTTTGTCCCACGGTGGCCTCTCCAGACCCGGTTGAAACGTACAACGGCTCGCCGCCGTCTTCAGGTGCGACCGAAGCCCTGATCGATTCGAGTCGAGAAGAGCAACTTCGCAGTCTTGGCTACGTTGATTAGCTTGAACGGCTTCGTTTCGTATCGGGGAGTGGACGCTCACTCACCAAGCGAAAACCAATTAGCCCCGAACGGTAGCCAGCAGGCCGGAAGGACCTCGCTGCACCTCTTGCGCATTCGCGGGTGTCTATCCAAGCTGCACCTTTGACGACACTTAGTCCACCGCGTTGGGTAGAACTCGTCCACTCGCGTACGTTTCCGGCGAGGTCTTGTACGCCGTAGACGGAGCTGTCTCCAGTAAACGCTCCGACTTTGTGAGGTGTAGACCGCCCTGCAGCAGAAGACGCTGAATGCGCGAAACTCGCGTCGAAACGATCACCCCACGGCCAGGTGCGACCGTCTCCACCTCGCGCTGCTTTCTCCCACTCCTCCTCCGTAGGCAACCTGCAGGGTCGTCCCTCACGTTCGGATCGCCAACGCGCGTAGGCTGACGCATCATCTTTGCTGATCGCTGTGACCGGCCAATTCGATTTCCAACCCTGTGGCAGTACCCACTCTTTCCCATCGTGTCGCCAAGTCCAAGCGCCGCCGATGGCTCTCCAGCCAGGGTCTCCTGGTCGATGACGTTTGGCCTCGGGTAGGGCCAAGGCATTGAGGAACTCGAGCCATTCCCCGCATGTGATCGGGAGCGTCTGCATGAATAGGTCGTGGAGATAGGGTTCGACCAGAGTGTTGGAAGCGGGTGCGCCCTCATCTCCACCCAAGACGTACACCCCTCCTGGGATAAAGCGCCACCCGTCACCAATTTGGCTCGCTTTAAGCAAGCGGATCGTTTCCGATCGATATTCACGCGGTCCGATTTTGAGCGAAAGCCGCGAAGGTGTACATCCTCTGGCAACTGCGGTGAGTAGGTAGCGCCCTGGCGCGAGCTGAAAGTCTTCGAGCGGCAGCCCCCATTCTTCTAGAGGTTCGGCTTCCAGTCGTCTTCTACGCTCACGCAATCGATGGATGACCACTCGCGCGTCTTCGGTCTCGTCGCCGGGTCGAATCGCGACCGATAATGTCGCGGTCATGTGGTCTGGTCCAAGCTCATCAGCACGGTTTTTAGGCGCAATCATGACCGGTGGAGTCGTCCAGAGCGTCTTTGTGAGCGTGTCGTCTAAGTCAGGCGTCAGCGCTGAAGCCCGATGCGCGCACTCGAGAGCCTCGAACCAGACTCTGTTTTCGTTGGCGCGCAATTGTTCGACGCGGTCTTGCGCCGCCCAGCGTTTCTTTCGATGTGCGGCGGAATGATCCTCGATGGCTTCTGCGTGTAAGACCGCGAGTTGCTGCTCTTCTGCCTGCAGTTTTTCGCGGAGCGCAATGAGTTGGATTACCGCGCCTTTTGAGGCCTGTCGGTGTGATCTCGCTTCATCCGACCGGCGGGCACGTGCGCTTTCACCGTTCAGAAGTTCCGCGAGCTCTGAATGCAGATCGGACGCTGACGGGCGGGTGTTCGGAGACGGTGCGAGCGCCTGCTCCAAAAGCGAACAGATCGCTTGAGATTCGATGCCGACCAGCGGCACGAGGTCTAGACTCTTCTCCTTCCAGCGGGTCACAAAGGACGCGAGGCCCTCGCCAGCGATTTGTGGTCGTAGGGGGCGTAGTAGACACAACTCCCAAGCCAATATGCCGAGTGTGTAGACGTCGGAAGCGGCGGTGGCTGAGGCCCCTTGAAGTTGTTCTGGGGCGGCATGTGTCGGGCTGCCATCCAATAGCGGATCGTTTGTACTTCGCGAAGGCAGTGTGCCCCAGTCGAGCACGTAGGGCTCACCGGTGGTGCCGATAGCGATATTCGCCGGCTGCAGATCGCCATGAATACCCTCAAGTGCATGCGCTCGGGCGATTGCGTCGACAACGGGAAGTAGCACCCGTAGCCGTTCACGAGCCGGCAGACAGATCAGCGCTTCTGGACTCCCGAGTTGGTCTGCCAGCGTTTGCACTGGGGGGAGATCGTATTGAACACACAGCAGTTGGGGGTGTTCACGCAATCCATGAACGGCCAATACGGCGGGATGCCGAAGCTTTGCGCACCATCGGGCTTCCTCCAAGAGTGCGCGGCGCGCGTCTGTGTCTCCGGAGGGCCTGGCGACTTTTAAAGCCACGTCTCTGTTTAATACTGGATCAAAAGCACGAAATACGAAACCGTGGGCTTTACGACCAATCAACGCACGGTATTCCAGCCCGATTCCGTCCGGAAAGGGGGGCGCGTCGATAGCCAGGCCAGCCTCTGTGGAGGCACCTGGGACGAGGCGTTCAAGAAGCGCGTCAAAGTTGGTGATCACCGCTGAGCCCACCGATTGAGCAGTCTGTGAAGCCATTGTCTGGTGACGCCCAAGTCTTTGGCTGCGGCGCTGACATTGCCGTCTGCTCTTCGCATCGCGCCGTCCACGAGATCCCGTTGAAAGGCCTCGGTTGCTTCCTTTAGATTTACGGGTTGGGCCGGCTGTGCTTTAGTCCCTATTCGGAGTCCTTCTCCTTGGACTTCGGTAAGTCCAAGTAAGTCAGCGGGTTGGATTTGTTCGCCGCCACGAGACATCACGACGGTCACTGCATGGTTTATGCGGTCTTCAAGATCGATCAGGTTGTTTGGCCACTGCATACCGCGGAGGAGCGCCTCGGCGTCAACCGACAGCGTGAGGTGTTGAGCCGTGTTGTTTTGTGTCACCAGGTTCCGGGCGACTGCCGGGATGTCTTCTGTACGGATGGCGAGAGAAGGTGTGCGGACCAGAGCACCCGCTAGGCCAAAGAACAGATCGGACCGAAGGGTGGACGGCATTTCTTCATCGCTGTTTGATGAAGACAGTATTCGGCCCCGGAACCGAAAGCGGTCTCTTCCCCCTAGACGGCGGTAAGTGCGCTCGTTGATGAGCGTGAGGAGCGCGCGTTGTGCGGTGTCGGGCAGCAAGTCGACGTGTTCAAGAAAGATGGAACCATCCGCGACTTTTGAGATGACGCCATCTGTTGTCGAAGTCGACGATTGTTCTCCGAAGAGCATGGCCTCGACGCGGTCAGGTGCATGTTCGTTACATGCGAATCGAATGAATGGGGCGGCTTTTCTTGCTGACTGTTCGTGGATCGCGTTTGCTGCTGCGGCCTTTCCCGTGCCAGGTTCGCCGAGGATCAGGATAGGGCATTCCAGCGAAGAAAAGGCGTTAATCGCCGCTCTAAGCTCTCGGATAGGAGGCGAACTCCCGACAAATCCGGTGATGGTGGAAGGCTCTATGGGCTCGTTGGGCGCGGTTTCTGTGTAGGCTGTCAAGATCCCCGCCGTAAGTGCGGCTAGAGCAGACAGCCTAAGGCGGATACCTCGTGAAAAACGCCCTGTTTCGGTGGTGTCATATAAGCAAAGCGCGCCCATACCGGCGAGCGGGATCGCCGCTAAACTACAGATCGTATGGCTTTCGTCTAAATAGGGTTTGAATCTAGCGTCAGCGCGGGCATCGTCGGTGAAAACTGGACGACCAGAACGTGTCGCGAGCCCTATCACCGAATCATCAACGCGATTCGGCTTCGGGAGCCAGTGCTCTGCGACTTGTTCGGGTTCCGTTCGAATAAGTGCGGCAAAGCTCACCGTCGCGCGATTGGGATGAGGCTTCCAAACGACCACAAAGCCGCCGTCCACGTTTGAAGCCTCTTTCGCTATCGCCAGCACGGTCTTTAGTAATGATGGAAGATCCATCGCCACCAGCATTTTCGGCAGCTGCTCATGCGCCCATGCGAGTGCGTCGGCCGCTAGGGTGAGCTTTCCAAAGTCATCCGCCAAGCTTTGTGCGGCGTTCGGATCTCGTACCGCCATGCGCTGGAGTGCTGCAGGGAGCGGAAGTGAACTGGTGGTTTCAATCGTGGTCACTCAATGAAGATGCCACGGTGTGCTGGGCTTGTCAACGATCGACTACATACAGAAAAAGGGCGGTACAGTCTGTTTTTACGGGGTCGATCATGGCTGTATTCGAAGGGTTTTTTGAGGTGTAAACAATACGTTTCAGTGTGTGTGAAATTGTGTATACAAAAGATTACAATCGAGATGACGTCGCTGGTTTGAGGGTGCTTGTTGAAAGCGTTGAATGGTTGGTTTTTTAGCTGTTCAGGGATTCAAAACGAGGCGTTATCGCTGCCGAGTTTTGCTGGTCGCAGCAGTATGCTGACGGTGGGTTTTTGAACGTTAAACCCCGTGTTGAATGCCGGTGAAACGGAGAACAATCCCTAGGGCGTTGTTTTCGCTAAACGCTGTGCATTGACTTGGACCAGACTGCTTGACCCCGGTTTATTTCGCGCAGTATCGCTCTTCGCCCCGTAGCCATGTGCGGAGTACTTTCCCTTTGAAGGTATGCCCAATAAACGGGCTGTTTGTACTCTTCCCTTTCAGGTCGGCAAGACTGACGGTCCAGCTGTGATTTGGGTCGATGAGGCACAGGTGTGCCGGTGCGGCTTTGCCTTGTGTCGTACCTATCTGGCCTTGGAGACCGATCACTCTCGCCGGGCTAGACGTCATGAGCTCTACGGCGCGCACGTCTGAGATCGTGCCGTCATGCACGAAGGATAACAACGCGGCGAAGGCCGTTTCGACGCCGATCACCCCAAAGGGCGCGTCAACGAAACCACGCGCCTTTTCTTCGGCAGCATGCGGTGCGTGGTCAGTGGCTACGGCGTCGACCGTGCCGTCCGCGAGCGCACGAACCAGCGCAGCGCGGTCAGCTGGCGATCGTAGCGGGGGATTCATTTTGAAATTCGGGTCTGCGTCCGCACAGTCTTCGGTCGATAGCAGCAGGTGATGTGGCGAGGCTTCACAAGTCACCCGCAACCCTTTCTTTTTGCCTTCGCGGATCGCGTTTAGACTTCGTTCTGTTGAGCAATGCAGGACATGGTAGCGCGCCCCGGTTTTCTCAACGAGCGCGACATCGCGTATGACCATTTCGCCCTCTGCATCTGAGGGCTGGCCTAAAACGCCGATTTTCTTTTGGGTGGGGGATGCTGTCATTGGGGCGTGTTGGCTCATGCGCGTGTCTTCGGCGTGTTGCATGAACAGCAGGTCGTTCGCCGCGCAATCCCGTAGCGACTGCTCCATGACCGCGTCGTCGAGCACAGGCCACCCGTCATCTGTCAGCGCGACAGCGCCAGCCGCCTTCAATGAGGCCGCGTCTGTATTCTCTTTACCTTCGAGACCCTTGGTGGCTGCCGCGGCGACGAGGATGTCGATACCGCCGACGCGTTGGCTCTCCTCCGCTTCGAAACGCACGCTATCGGGCGTGTCGAGCGGCGGGTGGGTATTCGGCATCACCACTACCGCTGTGATGCCTCCAGCCAAGGCGGCAGCAGATCCCGATTCGATCGTCTCTTTGTGCTCGAAGCCGGGCTGTCTGAAGTGCACCTGGAGGTCCAGCAGTCCGGGGATGGCCCACAAGCCAGTCCCTTCGATGATGTTGCTGTGTTTGTCGGTACTGTTTTCGTCTCTTTTCACGCCGTCGGGCCCTACACAAAGGTCAGTCACCTCGTCAATGCCTGCTTCGGGATCGATGAAACGTACGTTTTTGATCAGGGTGTTCACGGCTCAACTCCAGGCGCGATTTTTAACGCGAATAGCGCATAAAGTACGCCCCTACCCGAAGAATTCTTCTCCGTAGTAGGGGCGTGAGCTTTTGAGGATTATTGCATTCGGGATGCGAGTCCGCGCGCGGGTGCCGCGACTAAACGCCGCCAGAATGTTGTTCGCTCTCTTCGTCTTCGCGACTCTGTTGCATGGCGCGACCCATCTCGGCGCTCGCTCCGAACGAGGCGATCATTTGCGTCAGCATCTCGGAGGCTGCGCTTGGCGCGTTCGGTAGCAAGATGAGGGTGCTCTTGTTTTGCGTGCCCATCGCCTGAAGCGTGTCGTAATGCTGGGTTACTACGATGAGCGCAGAGGCTTCTTGTGAGTTGATTCCCACGTGATTCAACATCTCGACAGACTCTTCGAGACCCTTCGCGATTTCCCGTCGTTGGTCCGCGATGCCTTGACCTTGGAGGCGTTTGGATTCTGCCTCTGCTTTGGCCTTGGCGACGATACGAATACGCTCCGCGTCACCTTCGTATTCCGCGGCAAGGCGCTCTCTTTCTGCCGCGTTGATGCGGTTCATCGCGACCTTCACCACGGCGTCAGGATCGATATCGGTGACCAGCGCCTGCACGATGCCGTAGCCATAGCTATTCATGGCCTCGGACAGTTCCCGTTTGATGGCGAGCGCGATGTTGTCTTTACGCTCGAAGACATCGTCGATCCCCATCTTCGGTACTTCGGCGCGGACTACGTCGAATACGTACGAAGTGATTTGATCCTGTGGGTTTTCGAGTTTGTAAAAGGCGTCATAAACAGCATCGGGCAGGATGTGGTACTGCACAGAGACCTTGATTTTGACGAACACGTCGTCTTTGGTTTTGGTCTCAACGTTGACGTCGAGCTGTTGAACCTTGAGGTTTACGCGTCCGGAAACGCGGTCGATCACGGGGATTTTGAGTTGTAGACCGGCAGATCGGACGCTGTGAAAGCGTCCCAGACGCTCGATGACCGCAGAGGTTTGCTGGTTGACGATGAATAGACCTGTAGCAAGTACTGCTAGGGCGAGAATGAGAAAGACGATCGTAAGCTCGAACATTGACGTTGCTCCTTGCGCGGTAGTTCTTTTCTTCGATGGTAGGAACGTATTACGGCGGGGGCCCAGATTTTACTGCACGTTTTTTTTGAATATCAGCTGTGCTTTGAGTTTTAAGGAGAGAGCATGACCGCCGGAACCAAGCCGCGGGGTAGAGACTCCGTTCGTGCAGCGCTCATTGCATCCGCGGCGCAATTGTTTGCGGAGCGTGGGCCAAAAGCAGTGTCTGTTCGTGATGTCGCTAAGGCTGCGGGCGTCAATCATGGTCTCGTCCATCGCCATTTTGGATCGAAAGACGGGCTGTTGAAGGCGGTCATGTCCGAGTTGACCGACCAGATCGCGGAAGCCGTCGGTGAGCCACAGCCAGGTGAAACACTCGATGAATTTATGCGGTCAGCGCTGGCCGTTACCGGAGACGTCGGGTTGCATTGGCGGATTCTCGCGCGCGCTTTGCTGGATGGCGAGGACCCAGCAGAGCTTCAAGGAGAATTTCCTGTCGTTGCGCGTATGCTCGAGGCTGCCAGGCGCTCCGGCGGCCAAAGCGCCATTGCCCCGGAGACGCTCATCACGGTGGCGATCTCTCTCGGTTTAGGCTTTTTGGTGTTTGCCCCATATGCCCAACAAGCCACCGGTCAGGATGAAGCACAGTGGGAGCAGACGAAAAGCGAGTTGAGGGGCCTGGTTGGCGGTCTGATCCGCACGTGAGCGCTGGTCGGCCTTTGGATGTCTCGCTCACTCAGTGACGGGCGTTTCTGCCGGTGGAGATTCTGGTTCGACGATTGGCGCCATCCCTTCCACCCATTCCGCCACATAGGCCTTCTCCAGACGGACAACCTCAAAGAGCGTCGCAACCAGGTCTTTATTTTCGCCTGCACGCGCTGGGTTGTAGAAGGCCCAGACGATGTCACCGCTTGGGTTGACCTCAAAGGCTCGACCGGAGTCGGACTCCGTGATGAGCGTGTTGCCGTTTTTGAGCCGGTCCGCGCTGCCGCAGCTTTTGGTGTAAAACCCGTTGGTTTCGTCGCCGTAGTAGCCCCAGACGGTCTCTTGGGTGAAGGGATCGAACTCGATGACTTTGCTCATGCCGTTATGCCCGCGGTTGTCCAAGATGAGCATGTTGCCGTTTTCGAGCAGGGTTGGCTGGTGTTGTTTTACCCACTGGCCAGATAGGGCCCAGACGATCTTTTCGGTCTCTGGGTCCAAGATGGCGATCACGTTGAGTTTCAGCAAGGAGATCAGCACGTTGCCTTTTTTAAATAGCGCTGATCGGTCTTCGTGCGAGCCGTCGAAGACTTCAAGGGTGTTGCTGTGGAACAGATCTCCGTGCGCAGGACGCTTGTCCAAGAAGCTCGCGAACGGAGAGTTCTCAAAGGCTTCAAGCAACGAAATGTGGCGTTTGACTTCGCCCTCTGGGGTCAGCACCGTCACAAAATCTTCGAAGATGGGCTCGTATTCATGTATGTGTTCAACGACTTTGACCTCTCGTGAAAGCGCCCAAATGTCGTTGGATTCGTTGTCTATCCAGAGATCGTGGTGGAACCGCATCGGGTTGGCCCAGAGCAGTTTCGAGTCCTTGTCCACTCTTAGAAGTCCGAAGCCTTCGTAAATCGCGAGCAGGTCGCCGTTTGGGTAGGCGTAGGCACGACGCCAGTGCTCCAGGTGGGGTTGACCGTCGGGTTCCGGGTGATCAGGAAACGCCGTTCTGAAGTCGTATTGCCAGGTGTGAAGTACCTCGCCTTTCATATCGGTCAGGTAAGCCGCCTCGGCATCCCCTGACGTGTAGAGGTTTACCCCGTCCTGGGCTTTGGACGCGTCATAGACCGTTACGCCATTTTGGTCCGTCGCTTGTTCGTACCCGTCGAGGTAGCCGATCGCGAGCAGTGCAGCGACGGACTCTTGCTGTTCGTTCGAAAGTCCTTCGGCCTCGGGCGCTGTTTTTACGCTACCCCAGCGTCCACTTCGACCCCCACGCATTTCTTTAAGGGCGTAGTAAGTCTTGCGAACCACAGGGTGTTGCTTGGTCCAAATCATGGCCTTTCGGACTTGGGTATACGGTGGCAGCTTAGCGGTCGCGCAAGCAAAGCCATATCCGAAGGCACTCAGCATGAGCAGAAAGAACACGGGCCACCGCAATTGCCGCAGCAACCTTTGTTTTCCCGAGTTCGACTCTTGATTAGCGTTTTGAATCATCGCAGGCGCTTATCGCAACCTTTGGACCGAGTCATCCACGCTCGGTTAGGACTCGGTGAATATGGGCTCAAATCTACCAAAACCTCTGACTATCGTACCGATTGCACCGCCATCCGTAGAGCAGCGGGTAGCGCGAGGCGCGCGGTTTGCTGACAAGGGGGCGAAGAAGACCCGGTATGATCTTCCGGATGTTCTTGATTCGGCTTCGCCCGTCGCCTATCGAACGCGGGTCTCGCTGAATAGCGATGAGGTCAGTCAGGCCGCAAAACTGCTTAGTCTCGAACGTCCTGCTGCGTTTGTTGATGGCGATGACGTGACCGAGCGTGCGCTTTTCGAGGAGTGCAGCTTAGGCGTGTTGTCCGCTCGTCAGTCGACAAATTTTCGGGGCTTCAGGCAGTTTACGCTGGGGCCGGAGCAGTCCGACGAACTCGCAACGCTGATGGAGTCGTTGAAGCATCTTGAAGCACCTGTGCTCGACAATGCGCGCTATAGCCATGTGGTTTTTTATCGGGCGTATCGGACACCGTTTACGCTCCTGCTCACCTTTGTTGGTCACAAGCGTTTCAAGAGTCTCGCGACTGTTCCTTGGCGTGGACTGCGTAAACGCTACGCAAACGCTGATGACCTGCCGTCGATTGGCTATTTGCCACATCTGCATGTCGGTATTCTCGCGGAGTCGATGGAGCGGGCCGCTGTATTGGCTTCCGCCGGTCGTCGTGGCGCTAATATTTTGCAGGGGCCTTTTGTTAGTGCGGCGCGTCGCAAGGAAAACGCGCAGACGATCTCGTCGATTGAGGGTCTTTGTGGCCTGACAGCGGGCGACCGAGATGCCGGCTGGCGTTTGGCTTTGGTTGCTCAAGTGGGTGGGCTGGAGCAGCCGGTGGCCGTCGAGCCTGAAGTCTGTAGAAAGCTCGGGGCCAATTTACTGGCGTTTCGAAGTGAGCGAATACAGCCTGGTATCAACCAAGAAGATCGTGCCCCAGAGCCGTATCAGCGCCGGCAAGACATGGCGGTACCAGATGCCTTGGTCGAACAGGCGGGTCGTGCGGTTTACAACGCGTTTTCCCATTGGGCGGGCTGCGATCGGGAACAGAGTAAAGGCTTGATTTTGATGGAGCGCATCGATGTACTGACGCCTGGCGGAAAAGCGCGATTGCGTGAAATCCGTGGTCAGCTGGCAGACATTACGGATCGCGTCGTCGCTGAGATTCCGTCCTGGGCAGATCTTCCTACTGGAAAGCTGCTCAGTCGGAGCGCCGAGAAGGGCAGAAAGGCCTTCGCACTGGCAGGGCAGCGGATTTACATCGGTGGGCTGTCGCGTTCTGAAGTGGACGCGCTTGGTTTGGACTGGAACCTCGCGGTTCGTGCGATGGGAGCTGCTGCAGCGCGTTCGGCGATCGTCTGTGAACTCGCGGGTGTGGTTGATATCCCTGATGGTTGTGATTTTTTAGGTGGGATTTGCTTGATGGCGGGTCCCGTGAATCAAAACGATATCGGGAAGCAGTTTCAAGGCTATGCGGACTTACTCGCTTCTGCGTTTCCAAATCGGGAGCCGACATCGCTTTTGGTCTGGACGTTGAAAGCGAAAACCGTCGCTGACCCTGTGGGGAATGAAGAGCAGTTGATGAACGCACGCCGTAAGGGTGCTTTGGTCGATTTGCGTCCTGGTCCACATGAAGTGGTGACTGTCGTCGGTGGAGCGCATGCTGGGCCTATGCGGCAGCGAGCGGGACGACTGAATAGCGAACGCGCCTTTTTTGATGTTGGAAATTTCCTGACGGATCCCGAAGGTGCGGAGATCCCTGGAAACCGAGGCTCCGCCTGGCCGGAGGCTTGGGCCGAGTCTTTGGTTTGGAAGGACTAAATGGCTTCACTTCTCCGCTTAGCTTTGGCCCGTAAACCCGGATTAGGCCCGAATGGTACGGTGCCGTTGATCGAACGCTCTGCGTCGCTCAACCTGTTTGAAGGGCTAGCGCATTACGCGGAGATTTGTGGTCTCCCCGGAACGGACGCAGATACGCCTCTGCCGCTGCTATGGCCAGCTGTATTGGCGGCTCCATTGCATATGGAGGTTTTCTCCGACCGCGCGTTTCCGCTGAAAGTGCTCGGGATGGTTCATCTGCACAACACAGTGCGTTGGACGCGGCCGTTGGTTGGTTTGTCTGGCAAAGTGGATCTGCGCGCCTTTGTGGACGGACATAGGCCCCACCACCGTGGTGTGGAGGTAGACCTCACGACGGAAATGCGCGTGGATGGTGAGTTGGTCTGGAACGAGGTCAAGACGATCTTGTGTCCCGGTCGCCCCACGTGTGAGCGTCCTCCCAAGCCAGATCCCACCGTGTTTTCTGCTGACCGCTCCACCTTCTGGACGCTTTCGGGAGATTTGGGTCGTAGGTATGCGCGTGTCGCTGGCGATCGGAACCCGATTCACCAGTACGTGTGGGCGGCCAAGCTCTTCGGCTTCAAGCGCCATCTGATCCACGGGATGTGGTCACTGGCTCGTGCGGTCGGTGAAATGGATGATCAGGTTCCGGATGCTGGCAGCATCGAAATGTCGTTTTTGAGACCTATTTATCTGCCCGGTCGCGTGCTCTTTGAGTCGGGTCGTGTCGGAACGGACCGTAGATTCGCCGTTCGTGCGGTTCCTGGGTCAAAGGTTTGTTTGGAGGGCGTGGTTCGGGCTGCGTGATCGGTTGAAGGACTTATACCTACGGAGCAGGTGTTACGGCTGCGTGCGAAAGGCACAAAGGGGAAAACGGTGAACTTGCTTCCATTCTTTGCTCTCTTGATCTCCTCCGCCCTCGCGGTTCCGGGCGATCGTGCATCGTGGGAGGTGATTCAAGAGACTCCGGTCCCCGTCAGCTGTACAACCCTTGCCAGTACACCTTGGTGTCGGTCAGAAGGGGTTGTTCACGCGCCGGTAGGAGACGTCGTCGAGGCGCTACGCAACATGCGATACAACGCCTCATCCTTCGAGAGTGTCGTCCGTATCGACGTGGTGGATGACGATGTGCTTCACATCGTGCTCGACTACCCTTCGCCGCTCTCTGATCGAGACTATGTTGCCGAGTACACCTACCGGGTGGAAGGCGACGCGCACATCTATTCTTGGAAACCAGCCAACTCTCGCTATCCGGAAGTAGAAGATATTGTCCGTTTACCGAATTTTGCGGGTGAATGGCGGCTTGAGCCTCGCGGGAATCGAACCTGGGTTCGCTATACCTGGCACGCGCAGATCAATGGCAGTTTCCCGTCCTTTGGCTACAAGACCGCTTGGAAGAAAGCGGGTCATGAGGCGCTGAAGGATCTCGCGCAGACGCAAAAAGCGAAGCTTACTATTCGTTAGTCGCCGTCTTGTTCCCTTCTGGGCTGTGGCGCGGTCGTCGATATGGGGAAGTGCAGTAGGCAGCAATCGATATTGGCGTTGCGCATCTCCCAACGTCGTTCTGGTCGCAGCCCAAATTGCCTCGCGCGTTTGTCTGCTGGCACCAAAAGATATGCGTTCCATCCCAGCAGTCGGTGTCGCATCATGTTTCCAATCGCGCGGTAAAACTGCCCGATTTCCTCCGGCGTTCCAAGGCGTTCACCGTAAGGCGGGTTGCTCACGAGGATCCCTGGTTGCGGGCCGGGCGGATCTTTTTCTAACGCGTCAGCGGCCTTGAATACGATGCCTTGTACACCTGCGTTTTTAGCGTTTACTTTCGCGATTTGAATGCCTGATGTGTCGACGTCGCTCCCCCAAATGGTGGTGTGTTCTTGAGCGAATAACAGCCCTGTTTCGTGGCGTTGTTTGGCTTCATCGACGAGAGGCACCCAGTCTTCACGGCTGAATCCTTTCCAACCAAAAAAGCCCCAATTCCCACGAGACAGCCCCGGCGCCAGGTCTGACGCCATGCCCATCGCTTCAATCGCTATGGTGCCGGACCCACAGAAGGGATCGTAGAGCGTTACCGCCTTTCGCAGTTTTTCTGGCCAATCTGCAGCGAGTAAGAGGGCTGCTGCGAGGGTTTCTCGTAAAGGCGCTTCCACCATTCTGCGCTGCGGCGTGCGGCGGTGGAGGCCTTCGCCAGCCAGGTCTATGGATACGATGACGCTGCCATGTCGCAGGTGGATGTTCACTCTAATATCTGGGTCTTCTCGATCGATATCGGGGCGTTGTCCGGTGACATCGCGTAGTGTGTCTACGATCGCGTCTTTACTTTTCTGCGCGCCAAATTGTGCGTTTCGAATCGATTTGGATCGCCCGGCAAAGTCGATCCATAGCGTGCCGCGCACATCGATATGGTCTTGCCAGCGTATACTTCGCAGACCATCGTAGAGCGCTGTGGGGGTAGCTGCGTCGAAGCGCCCGATCTGAAGCAGGACGCGGCTCCCGACTCTTGTCCACAGGCAGGCACGTAGTCCGTCTTGGAGCGTTCCTGTGAATCGAACAGAACCCTGACTGGCGCGCACGCGTTGTAGGCCAAAGCTTTCCAACTCATTGGCGACAAGCGGTTCCAAGCCTCTTGAACACGGCACGTGAAATGTATGGGTCATAGAAATGCCGTTTTTGCTCACTGATTGCGTTGGAATTTGGCGAGAAACAACCCCGGACCGAGGGCTGTATGTGGCTGCTCCAGTTCTTGGTAATCGATTTCGGTGAGTTGGTGTTCTCGTGCCGCTCCAGAGAGTACGTCTCGGTCGAAGCCGAGATGCTGGTGCCCCATCGTTTTTCGGTACGCTTCTCGGCTGTGTTTCCTCATGTCAACGACGAGGAATAGCCCAGAAGGTTTTAAGACTCTTGAGACTTCAGATAGAACAGGCGCGAGTTCTGCGACGTGATGAAGGACGAGCATACAGAGGGCGACGTCAAGAGTGCGGTCCTCCAGGGGCAGGTCGGATAGGCTCCCTCGGTAAAGCGTGACGTTTTCAGCCGCCTTTAGCCGCTGTTTAGCTACTGTAAGCATGGCTTCTTCTCGGTCGATTCCGATGACCTTCGAAACGGAACCCGCCATCAGGGCAACAAGGTCACCCGTACCGCAGCCCAAGTCGGCCACCACCCATTCACGAGGCAAAAGGCTGGCAAGGCACTGAGTGGGAAAGTCGTCTCCGAACAGGTCTCGTCGCATGGAGTCCCACTCGCCGGCTACGCGGCCGAAGAACGCTTCGGTGTCGACACTGCGTTGCGCAATCACCCCGTCCATTCGGTTGCGATCTTCTTCGAGCTGCGGATCATCGAACAGCGCGCTTCGTGTGAGGTCCCAAAGTTGGCGTCGGGTGTCTGAGTAGCCGTTTGGATCTGCCCAGAAATAGCTGGCGGTGCCCTCGCTGCGGCGAGATAGCCAGCCTGCGGCCAAGAGCACCTTGAGGTGACGGCTAATCGTTGACTGAGGCATTTGAACGATGCGCGTCAACTCGCCGACCGCCAATTCTTCGTCCACGAGCAGCGCCATGAGACGTGTTCGCGTCGGATCGGAGAGGGCTGAAAGTTGCGCGTAAATCGTCATCTCTTTCACATTTCGTTGAGGAAGTTCGTTATCTGGTGTTGACCTTTATCCGTTTATCCGGGTAAAAGGATTAAGCAATTTTCACCGGGAGTCCAGAGTAAGCGTTTGAGGAAGCGTTTCAATGGCCTGCCACACTCTATTTAGAGGAATCAAATGAGTACTGCGACAGCACTATCTGAGAAGACTTTTATGGACACCGGCTTGCCGTTGTTCGCCGATTTGCCCTACAAGGTAGCCGACCTCTCCGAGGACACGGTCCGCTTTGGACGGAAAGAGTTGGAATTGGCGCTCGTGGAGATGCCTGGTTTGGCATCGTTGCGCGAAGAATACGGTGCATCCCAACCGCTCAAGGGCGCGAAGATCATGGGCTCCTTGCACATGACGGTGCAGACCGCCGTGCTCATCGAGACGCTGACCGCGCTTGGTGCGGAAGTGCGTTGGGTTTCCTGCAACATCTTCTCGACCCAGGACCACGCGGCCGCTGCTGCTGCTGTAGGCCCCAATGGTACGGCGGATAATCCGCAGGGCTGTCCGGTCTATGCCTGGAAGGGTGAGACCTTGGCTGAGTACTGGTGGTGTACGCTTCAGGCCCTGGAGTGGTTTGACGGCGATGGCGCCAACCTGATCTTGGATGATGGTGGCGACGCCACATTGCTGGTGCACTTGGGCCGCGAGCTTGAGGCCAAGGGTGAAATGCCGAACCCCGATAGTGCTTCGAATACCGAAGAGCGTGTTGTTTTGACCGTGCTGAAGGACGTCCGCGAAGTGCGTGGTGACACCTACTGGCACGAGATGGCGGCAAAGCTTCGTGGTGTGTCGGAAGAGACCACTACGGGTGTGCATCGCCTTTACGAGCGCGTCGAGAACGGCACATTGTTGTTCCCGGCCATCAACGTAAACGACAGCGTCACGAAGTCGAAGTTCGACAACGTCTACGGTTGTCGTCACTCGTTGGTTGACGCGATCATGCGCGCGACCGATGTGTTGATCGCTGGTAAGCGTGCCCTCGTCCTCGGTTACGGTGACGTTGGTAAGGGCTCCGTGCAGTCCCTCCAAGGGCAGTCTGCTCGCGTTTCGATCACCGAAATCGATCCTATCTGCGCGCTTCAGGCGGCGATGATGGGCTTGGACGTGGTGCGTTTGGAAGACGTCATTTGCAACACGGATATCTTCGTGACAGCAACGGGTAACTTCAACATCATCACTGCTGAACACATGAAGCAGATGAAGCACAACGCTATTGTTTGCAACATTGGTCACTTCGATAACGAGATCGATATGGCTGGTCTTGAGGCCATGGTTGAGCGTGGTGAAGTCGAAAAGATCGAGATCAAGCCGCAGGTTCACGAGTGGAAGTTCAACACGACCACGCATGGACCAAACGGTGGCGGTCACTCCATCCTGGTGCTCGCTGAAGGGCGTCTTGTGAACCTTGGTTGTGCCACCGGTCACCCGAGTCTCGTCATGAGCGCCTCCTTCACCAACCAGACCCTCGCTCAGATTGAGCTTCACCAGAACGCGGAAGCTTACGGTACAAGCGTAGTCACACTTCCCAAGCACCTCGATGAGAAGGTGGCTCGTCTGCACTTGGCCAAGTTCGATGCGAACCTGACCGAGCTTTCCGATGAGCAAGCCGGCTACATCGGTGTGCCTGTGTCCGGGCCTTATAAGGCCGAGCACTACCGCTACTAGACGCTCGAAAATAAGAGACGCCCCGTTCAGACTGTCTGATCGGGGCGTTTTTTGTGGGTGCGTAAAACTAGCTTAGGTCGTCGAGCCGCTCGACCCCCTGCCAGTTGGCTGGAGGCGCATCGCCCAAGAGTACGCATCGCTCAAGCAGTCGTTGGGCGACGATATCGTCAGGATATTTACGTAAGAAGCCTTCCACGCGAGCGATAGCATCAGCAAAGTGGCCAGCGGTGTAGACACCAAGCGCTTGGTTGTAGAGCTCAGCTTGTTCTTTCAGTGCCTTGCCTTTTTCTGCGCGCCCGAGCAGCTCGTATAGGTTTGTCGGCTGGGCGTCTCCGCTGAATAGCACTCGTCCAACGGCTCTAAGAACGAACTTGTCTTTTACGAGTTCGTGCATCTCATCGGTAAGTAGTACTTGGGTGCCAAACCGGCGGTTTAGGGCTTCGAGTTTGGACGCTAAGGTCACGTTGTCACCGATAGCCGTGAAGTCCATCCTTTGTTCTGAACCGACGTTGCCTACTAGTGCGTTTCCTGTGGCCAAACCGATGTGGTAGCTCACGGAGTCTATGCCGCGCTCTTTCCATTGTGACTCTAATTCACGGCTTCTTTCAATACAGCGAAGCGCGACTTCACACGCCACATTTGGGTGGTCGCGAACGGTTTGGGGAGCGTTCCAGAAGGCCATAATGGCGTCACCGACGAACTTATCGACCGTCCCACCGCTCATCAGGATCAGGTTCGATGCTTCGCCAAGGTAGTCGCCGAGGAGTTGAACCAGTAAGTCGGGCTCGAGCTTGTGCGATAGGCTCGAGAAGTCGGTGATATCTGAGAAGAACAGCGTGATTTCTGCTGGTTTTAGTCCAAGACCTTGGCCGCCATCTGATTTGATCACTCGCCTTACGACGTCAGCAGACACATATCGCTCAAAAGACTGAAGGCCGCGTTTCATCCGGTATAGACTGTCCTGGATGGTCTCTACTTCTTGAATTTTTGAGTGCGCGCCGCTGTTTTCGAGGAACTCGAAGTTTGAGACAGTTTCCATTTCTCCGGCCACGCTCAGGAGTGGCTGCGCGATCCTGCGGGCGATCATAATGCCGCCTTGAATCGCTATGAGCAGCGCGACTAACGCAAGTAGCGCGGTCGTCTTCACGTTTCGGTCGATGCCTGCAGCGAAGTCTGCTTCCGGAACTGCGACGACAATGAGCCAGTCGATACCGAAGGGGTCGGCGTACGGCGTGACCTGAATCAGGTGCGATCTTCCGTTTAGAGAGAAGCTGTCTTGAAGCTCGCCTCGAATCGCGCCCAACGAGCCATGGCTTCGTTGAAGATGTGCGGCCGCTGCGCCGACCAGTGGGTCGACAGAGTCCCAAGCATGCTTTCGGATGAGCTGCCCTTTGTCTCTGGCAAACAGCGGTTCTCCGGAAGACGTAGCGACCAGGTGCCCGGTGTGTTCGACGATGAACGTGCGTCCGTTCGTCCCGACCTTAAGCGTGCCTAAAAAGTCTGAAAGTTGTTGGAGCGTGATCCCGGTTCCAACGACCGCTTCGGTTTCTTCGTCGCTCGCTAGGATAGGCGTTACCGCGGTCAGTCCCAGCGCTGGTGGATCTATTCTGACTTGGTAGATCTTGGTCCAAGAGGGCAAGCCTTTGTCGGCCGCGGCTTTGTACCATCGCGCGATGCGCACATCGTACTCAAAGCTGCCCATCGCGTTGGCGCGGCTGCCATCTTCATTCACCGCGAATCGCGTGAGTTGTCCGGCTCCGAGCCCCTTGGTCGCCTCGATGCGAAATCCGAGATCGGGGTCCCTCTCCATCGCGGAAAATCCGCCGTTGCTGTGGCCGAAATAGACGTGACCTGTCTCGGGAAACATGTCGAACACGCGTCCGTAAAGGCTCTCCATAGACGTGAAGTCTTCTGTTTGGACGTAGGCCCTGTCCATTTCATGGAGGAGCAGGGCGTTTACCTTGCGTGGCGTTTCGACGTATACGCGCAGATGATCGCGTACGCGTTCACCGATTTCGCTGCGGAATTCCGTCGCGACTTCGTTTACAGCTTGCTTGCCGCTACGCCATGAAAGCCAGCCTATCGCGGATACGACGAGCAACAATTGAACGACAAACAGCGAAATGATGGCATTTCGGATCGACATTTAGCGCCGCTTGTTCCCCCGGCTTCCGCACAAATTCTTCTGAGATGGGGAGCTCTCTGAAAAATCCCTCAGGGGCCATCATAGATCGAGAGGGCCTTTCGGTTCCCACCTGTTGAAGGATTTATTTCGCAAATATGCGCCGACACCCAGTCATTCCGAGGTTTAAACCTCGCGAACTCTGGGAGGAATAGGCGCAACGAACCGCGATTGCGGATGTCGGACGCTTGGCTCTGTGGAAGAGAGCACCGGTCGATCTTGGTCGTTATGCGATCGTCACGCCGTTGTTCAGGTAAACGTCCTGGATCGCATGCAGCAGCGCGACGCCTTCGCCACGAGGCTTCTGGAAGGCTTTACGGCCACTGATCAGCCCCATTCCTCCAGCACGCTTGTTGATCACAGCCGTGCGAACGGCCTGTGCCATGTCGTTTGCTCCCGAAGCCCCACCGGAGTTGATAAGGCCGATGCGCCCCATGTAGCAGTTGGCGACCTGGTAGCGTGTGAGATCGATTGGGTGGTCAGTGCACAAGTCGTCGTACATCTTCGAGTTGAACTTACCGTAGCTGGACTCGTTCGCGTTGAGCGCGACGTAGCCACCGTTGTTCGTCGCCTGCTTTTGCTTCACGATGTCAGCGCCGATGGTGGCACCGAGGTGATTGGCTTGACCTGTCAGGTCCGTAGACGCATGGTAGTCGACGCCGTCTACCTTGAACCCGGCGTTCCGGATGTAGCACCACAGGATGGTGGCCATACCCAACTCGTGAGCGTGAGCGAAGGCGGCGCTGACTTCTTGGATTTGTCGTCGGGATTCGGCGCTCCCGAAGTAGATGGTCGCACCCACCGCGACACAGCCCATATCGAAGGCTTGATCGATCTGTGCGAAGGGCACTTGATCGAAGGTGTTTGGCGTTGAGAGGAGTTCGTTGTGGTTGAATTTCAAGATCAGCGGGATCTTGTGTGCGTACTGTCGGGCGACAGTCGCGAGCACGCCGTACGTCGTTGCGACGCCATTACATCCGCCCTCGATAGCCAGGTCGATAATGTTGGAGGGATCGAAGTAGTCTGGGTTTGGCGCGAAGCTCGCCCCAGCTGAGTGCTCGATACCCTGGTCCACAGGCAGGATCGAGAGGTAGCCTGTTCCGCCAAGCCGTCCGTGTGCGTAGAGCGCTTCGAGTGCACGGAGTACGCGGATGTTGCGATCGGATGGACCGAACGTCCGGCTTACCCAATCGCCGCTGGGGACATGTATACGGTCCGCTGAAATAGCTGTGCAGCGGTAATCAAGGAGGGACTCCGCTTCGTTACCGAGGAGTGAGACGATTTGATCCAGGCTCATTTTTTAGTCTCCAGAAAGGTCGCGTCGCTTATCCGCAACCAAGCAAAAGCACAATGCGATAGCGCGTTCTCTTTTTTGATTTGGCGGTCATCGACAAGGGCGTAAACGGTTGCGCGTGGTCGTTTTACGTATGTGGTCCTGCGCTATTCGCTGGTCAGCACCGCCCGCCAATCTGGGTATTGGGGACTTGGCAGGAGGTCGCGATGTAGACGCGTCGTATCGAACTGTCGATTGGCTTGTGTCGCTTCTGATGTGTCCTGTGTCGAGGCCAAACCCAGCGCGTCTTGGGCCATGGCGTAGAACATTTGCCGTGTGGGGCTGGGATTGCAGAGGGCCAGATAGCAACGGGCCGGGTCGGGGTGTCTTAGAGCCTGAAGCGCGGTCTGTGCCGCGTCGTCATAGTGGATGAGTGTCAGTGGTCGCGCTGGATCGCCCTCGGGTATCTTTTGCTTTCGGACGAAGGCTGCGAACGGTCCTCGTCCCGGTTGGTATAGCCCGCCAAATCTCAGGGTTACGCCCCGGTCGCGCGCCCATGTGGCGAATGTTGCTTCAGCTTGAGCTGCGTTTAAGGCGCGGGGTGTCGCGCCTATTGGGCTGTTTTCGTTGAGTGGTCCCTTTTGGTTCCCATAAACCCCAACCGTGCTCGCCAATACGCTTCGGTAAGGCGGCAGGTCGCGAATCAAATGCTCAAGTGCTTGGAGTTGGTTGGTTGATCCCGGCGTCGATATCAGCAGCCAGTCCTCATCCCGCAGCGCAAATCCGGCCTCGGCGGTGACGGGAAAAATTCCGAGCTTTTCTAGGACCACGTGCCGTTCATCTGTTTGCGTGATCCCGACGACTGCGCCGCCTTGATCCATCCACAAGCGGGCTACCCGGCTGCCTAATTCTCCACAGCCCCAAACGACCAAGCGGTCAATCGACATAGACGATCTCCTCTTGTTTGATGTATAGGGCCAGCGTCACATGTCCCACTACCCCGCCATAAAGACGCCCCCGATCAGCATCGCACCGATGATGGATCGAACCGACCGTCACTTCCGTTTCATGATGCGACAGATCACCCGTTGCACCTTGCTGTATACGGAAATGGTGCCCGCCGAAGCCGTAATCAGAGGCGATCGCGGCATTCTCCTCGGTTATTCCCCTTGTGAGAACCCGCTCGCGCTTCAAGTCGGTGGCGACGATGCCGACAAACTCGCGGAGTGTGCCAGGATCGCGGAGGGACAAGGTTTCGCGGAAATCAACCTGAATATTGGTTGTCCCAGCGAGCGCGTCCAGCAGGGTAATTTTGGTGCATGCCTTATGGCGACTCCTTCGACGGTCGCGCGCGCGGTCGAATCGATGAAGGCAGTATGTGCAATCCCGGTGACGGTAAAACACCGTATCGGAATTGATGACCAAGATAGCTACGCGCACATGCTTCACTTTGTGGAGGTGGTCTCCGCGGCAGGCGCGGACCGGTTTACGGTGCACGCGCGTAAGGCGTGGCTTTCGGGCCTGAGTCCCAAGCAGAACCGCAATATTCCGCCGCTTCGATATGGCGATGTACATCGCTTGAAGCGAGAAATGCCGCACCTACAGGTAGAGATCAACGGCGGCTTTACAGATCTGGACACGATCGAGTCGCAGCTCGATGCCGTTGATGCTGTCATGATTGGTCGGGCGGCCTACGACAACCCGATGCTTTTTGCCTCTGTAGACCGTCGCTTCTTTGGACAAGATGTCCAAGATGTAGACCGTGTCGCGATTTTAGATGCCATGATTGTCTATGCGGAGCGCTGGATCTCCAGCGGAGAACGCCATCGAATCGGACCTATCTTGCGGCCGATGATGCATGTGTTCGCGGGCCAGCCCGGTGCACGGGTGTGGCGTCGGACCTTGAGTGAGCAGGGTTTCCGTGCGGGCGCCGACGCTTCTGTGCTCCGTGCGGCCTATGACCGCATGATGGAGATCACTTCGCGTCGGGGGCAGGATCTTGTGGAAGAGGGAAGCGCTGTCGTCGCTTGAGTCCAACAAGCACGACCCACAATGCGAACGCGCCACCTGCAGGGCTTGTCGAGCATCCGCAGGGAACAGCCGAGCACTCTTCTTCTTCGGTATCGACTCTTCCGTCACAGTCGTTGTCTAGTCCGTCATCGCATATTTCCTCTGCCCCTGGGAAAATCTCTGGATCAGAGGGCGCGCAGTCCACACTGTCAGGCCAGGAGTCGTCGTCTTCGTCCAACCCGTGAAGAGGAAGTGCTGTATCGATCGCGCCAGTGTCGACTCCAGCGCGCGCGTCCACGGCCCAGATGGTCATGAAGCAGAGCACGGAGAACAGAATGAGAAGGTGTTTCGGCATGCGTTCTGAATATATGAAAGGGTTTCGGTACTTTAGTCGGCAATCATAATTGATTAGCGTAGTCTAGATGGGTATGCGCGATCGATTCAAGCGCGGCGTAAGGTCGGCGCTACGTGCGGGAAGGGGACAAGATAAAAATGTCGTTTCCCAGCGCAGGACTGCGCCTCGAGAGGTACGGCGTGTCTCAGACGCTCGCGCGGTTCAGGGGGTAAGCGAGTCTGGCGAAGCATCGGCGCCTGTGCCTACCTCTCCGCCTGTACTTATCGGTTCGGCCAAACGGCCCCCACCCATAGATGAAAAGCCGGCGGTCGTGGAGCCGCCAGACGTAGAACCGCCAGACGTAGAACCGCCAGACGTAGAACAGTCCGCTTCATTGGCGCGGGAGCCTGTTTTGCGGGAGCCTGTTTTGCGGGAGCCTGTAGAGGCAGAGGTGAAATCGCCAGTCGTCGAGATAGGCACTTCGTCGCAGTCGCTGGTACCAGCCGGGGAGTCCGGTGATGAGAGCGTGGCGATCTACAACATCACCATCGTGGATCCTAAACTCGAAAAAGAGCTCGTGTTTCCGTGTCGTGAGGATGAATTTATTCTCGACGCTGCGGAGCGCGCTGGTTTCGATCTTCCTTCTTCGTGTCGCGGCGGCGCGTGTTTGGTGTGCGCCGGTCGTGTCGAGGAAGGCACTTATCTGATGGATGAGCAGTACGTTTTGGAAGAAGATCAGATAGCTGAAGGCTTCATGCTGCTTTGTTGGGCAAGCCCGACTTCTGATGGCCGCTACAAGAGCCATCAAGAAGAAGTGATCGATTAGTCCTCCGGCGTGAGTTTCTCTATGCGGATGTGTCTCACACGGCCTCTAAGGCTTGATCGCGTGTGACCGCCAACGGTCCATGACCCGCTATCTGCGGGGGTGTCGACGCGTGGAAAACCGACGACAAAATCGGGATCTACGCGCCTTGCATCGTGATCGTTCATGACGTCCAGATCGGGGATTCGAACGGCAGTGCGGCCTTCGTTTGTTTTGTAGGTGTGGCCTTCAACGAGGTCGACACATCGCCATGCGTGGTTGTCGTAGTCAGATCCGTTTGACGAGGTAGAGAAGATCACGCGTGTACCAAGCGGCGCGATTATCGCGGCTGATGCGAGGTCACTGCCGTTCAGCCCCGATCCCTGAAGGCCGCCATAGGCGAAGATTCGTACAAGCGTGCGCTTTCCGGAAAGGTTCATACCCGAAAACGCGGCGATATCGCATCGGACGCCCTTAGCGATGTCCCATTGCACATTTCCCGTTTGCTCGCTCGACGCGGTCGGAGCGATCGCCTCTTTCGATTCGCCCCAGCTTGTCGAAGGCATCGAGGGCGAACTGGTCATTGGCCCAATCCCTATAGGGACATTCACGCTCGACCCAGGCGTAGGTTGCGGTTTTTTGCGTTTCGGGCTCATGATGCGATCTCCAAGATTAGCTCTTCGTCTATGAGGTCTTGCACGACGGTGTCGGCTTCATCGGGTTCGGCACCCAATGAGATGGCCAACTGCTGTAGCTGTACGATTGTCTTGGCGTGGCGTGCGCCATTGAGCAAATCGTATAGTGCTTGCCCGATATGTCCTATGGACAACTCGGAGCTTGCGCCTCCCTCGATAAGGAGGTGCTCTGTCTGCTCACCAAGAGCTGGAAGGTTTGAAGGTAGGTCCAAACCTTTCAGCAGTTTTCCAATAGCGTCCCCACCCAAATGTTCCCTGATCGCTAGATAGCGTCGAACGGTCCCCACGGGAAGTGCTACGGGCTCGTGGCCTGGAGCGAGCACCCATCCTTGGCCTTGGGGTGGCGTGAAGCGCCTGGCGCGTGCGAAGGCCGTTTCCAGTGTGCCGATCGGTCCTGCACTCGCCACGAGCCAGTTTCCAAAAGATAGCGCCAGCGAGCCGCGTTCATGAATACAGATGTGGAACGCGTTTGAAGAGAAGAAGGCATCCAGCTTTCGAAGATCGCCGACTTCAGTTGTCCAAACCGCAGCGGATACGGGAAACTCTTCTAGTAATGCTTGAAGGCTTCGACTTCGCCGGTAGGGGTCTGTGGACCAGGCTTGTCGGGGGACTGCTCGAAGCCAGGCCAAGGCCTCTACATCCAACCCAGGGATTTGGTCCTCTTGGTGCACTCTGTCGACGAATTGTGGATCAAACAGCATGCGCACCACGAAACGTTGAAGCGTTGTATGTGCTGTACCCATCACTGCACCACCGGGTGGTCGCTGAGCGTCTCCTGGATGCGTTTGAATCCGGGAATGCAGTAGGCGGCGGGGTTTCTTTCACATTCAAAGACTGCTGCTTTGAGATTAGGGACCCGGGGTGCGATCGTTTCAAGGACCTGCCAGGTGTCGGGAAGTACGTCTACGGTGTGGTCGTCTTCTACCCAATGAAAGCCATTCAGCGATTTTTCGGTACCGCCTGCAATGTGTGTTTCGATGATCCGGTCTGTAGGAAAGTCAGCGATACCCGTTGTAGGTTCATAGCCCATGGTGCGTTGATAGATCGCCAGGTGCGCACAGTCTAAAAGCATACCCGTGTCCGCCCGTTCACACACACGAGCAAAGAAGTCTAGTAGGTGTAGGTCGCCTAGGAACACATGACCTGGTGGGTTTTCGGGCAAGACCTCAAGGCCTGTGGCCTCTCGGAGGGCCACGATACCGTCAGCCAGGGCTGATGCGCTCTCATCTGTGAGAATCGGGGGCAATAAGAGCATGTGTCCCCGCTCTCTTCGTCCGAAATGCCATAAACCAGCATCTCCACACATCCATGCAGGCTTTATTTTTCTCACAAGCGCGCGTACCTGCGCTAACCAGATCGCGTCGAAGTCTTCTTTCTCGTCGAGGTTCACGTCGAGGAAGTGGTAGGTGGTGGGGCTCCCCGTGGAAAGCCATGCCTCGGCATGTGTGTCGATCCCTTTCACGGTCTCGATACCGAGTTCGAGAAACCGCGCGAACTGGGGGTGCTCGCGTTTATGCGCGAGTAAGTCCAGCGCCCCTTTAGAGTCTCCGGCGCCGTATTCTGTAGACATGCCGAGCCCGAGTACGGGGAGATCGTTCACGCGTTCAAGGAAACTCATGTGGGCACGGTACCCTGTCAGGCGCACTGACGGTAGAATCTCTCCAATGAAGATGCCTGGCCCATGGGTCCGTCGTGTGCTGACGGTGCCGCTGATGATTCTTTTAAGCGTGCTTTGGCTTGCTCTTTTGCCGGCTGTGCTGGTGATCAGCGCCGCTTACGACCTCATCGGTCGGCGCAGGTGGGCTTGCTCTCGACTTATGGTCGCCTTGGCATGGTTCGCGTTTTTCCACCTCTGGGGTTTTGCTGTCGCCTTGGTGCAAGGCTTGCTTACGTGTTCCGGCCGCATTGGCGGGGACCGGTTGGAGCGTTGGAGCTATTGGCTTCAGAACATCTGGGTGCTCTGGCTCTTCTACGGCGTGCGACGCGTCACGGGCTTTTCGCTGATTGAGGAAAACCGAGGGGTGATCCCGAGCAAAGGGCCGCTGCTTTTATTCCTTCGCCATGCAAGCGCTGTCGATACGCTCTTGCCGGTGGTTTTGGTCTCGGGCCCGCTGGGACTGTGTCCTCGATATGTCGTCAAGAATGAACTGAAATGGGATCCGGTTTTTGATGTCATTGGGCAGCGGATGCGCAACATTTTCGTTTTGAGAGGATCATCGGACCCTGCACGCGAGATCGCGAATGTTCGGACGTTGGCGCAGGACTTGGACGACCGGGCAGTAGTGGTGATTTATCCGGAAGGCACCCGCCGAACCCCGAAGCGTCGTGATCGGATTTTGTCACGGATGGCAGACCGCGATGATCCACGCTTGGCCTATGCGACCGCTCTTCGGCACACGCTACCGCCGAAGCAGGGAGGACCACTCGCGTTGATCGATGCCGCACCAGATGTTGATGTGGTGATCTGTGGTCATTTTGGCTTCGACGACGCGTTTGATATTCATGATGTGATGAACGGCTCGCTGATCGGTCGGAAGGTGCATGTTCGATATTGGCACTTTCCGAGTGATGAGGTGCCGTCTGATCGCGACCAATGCTCTGAATGGCTGGATGCGCGATGGGCGGATTTAGATGCCTGGGTGGCGAGCGTTTCGGAATAGCCGCTGTATTCCGTCTTACTGGCACCTTTTGGGTTTTCAACGCGAGGTGATGCGTTGATCGGGCGGCTCGGTTCGGTATACTCGAACGCGATGAGCAGGATGAACAAAATCGCGCTGTGCCTTCTGGTTGTCGGCTGTGGGGAGCCCGATGCTTCGGATACGGCCGACTTTTGCTTCGATGTGCCGTCGGTCAACTGGAACAATTTTGGGCACGGTTTTGTCTTGGAGAGTTGCCAAGGGTGTCATGCATCCACAACGCCAAACCGCTACGGCGCCCCGGAGGATGTGCATTTTGACACGGTAGATGATGCGTGGGCTTGGCGGGAGCGGATCTTGGCGCGATCGACGGGAGACAACCCGACCATGCCGCCAAGCGGTGGGGTCGATGAAGACGATCGTACGAAGCTCGAGTGGTGGCTGAACTGTGCCGAACCGGGTACTTGAACGCCCGTTAGTCGGCTACGGGCTTTCGCAGACGTCCGCCTGTGAGCGGGAGTATTTGGTCTCCATCCATGTGTCGCAGCCACCGGTTTCACCGCCTTGGACGACAAGCTTGGCGTCCGACGGAAATTTTAGGCCCCTCACGAAGTCGTCGAGCTCCGTTGTGTCGAGTTCGTCGTTGTTGATGATGTAGATGGAGGATTCATACAGAGTGTTTGTCACAGACTGAAGCGCGGAGAGACCATTCAGATCATCGGTAGCGCAGTGCCCCAGAAGTCGCAGCGCCCCTACGGATGATAGGCCGGGAAAAGAAGGCGTGTAGCTACAGGTGGTGTCGATGTGGAAGGCCCCTTGCACCTCGGTCAACTGGTCCACGGAAACCGTCTCAAGCGCGGGGGCACCACCGACCGCGAAGTCACCCGTAAGTTTTTGGATGCGTGGCGCGCTGATCTCTTTCAGTTCGGCATGCCAAGTCTCTCCGAGTACGCCACCAATGGTCATACTGGACGTGTCGGTCAGGACTGGAAAGTGGAATCCTTCGAGCTTTGGGGTCTCCAAGGCTTGGATGTTTCCTCCGACGGTATGGAGGCTGTCGAATTGGACCGCTTGGAGTGCCGAGAGGTTTGCAAGGTGTAGATCGTTTCCAACTGACTCAAGAGATGTCACGCCCAAGATTGTCGTGACACCCGGGACGTCGTGGACGGAGAATGAGCCTCCTACTGTGTGCAGATTCTGCAGTTCAAGGTCAGAACTCGCGTGTGGGACCAGCCGGCCGAATGCGTGCGTGATTGGGCTTTCGGGTGCTGCGCCGGTCGCGTTTTTACCGTAAAAATAGAGTTCGAGATCTCCTGTCACTTCGCAAAGACAAGAGATCCCGTCTAGCATCATGATCGGGTCATCTGAGGTGCCGAAGATAAGCGTCAGGTCGCCGTCGACCGCGTTGTGACTGTCACAGAAACCACTGATCGTAGTTTCTGTGGAAATGTCGAGATCGCCCTTGGACCAGAAGCGTTTGTCACAGTTCCACTGTGGTCCAAGCGCGGTATCCGAGGTGTCTATGGTGTTGGTGTCTTTCGTCTTCCCCGAATCTTGGGTGTCTATGGGCTTAGACGCGCTGTCAGACGTGTCTATAGGACCACTGTGACCTGTATCGACCGGTGATCTACGGAAGTCGCAGGCGAATAGGAAGGCGAAGCAGAGCGTCCACAGAAGCGAACGGGACTTTGGGGAGGCATCGGGCGCGTACATGAGAGGACTTTAGAAAGTTGAACGCGCGTCGTCAATTGCGCATTGCGGCAATCGCCGGTACACCAAAAGTTAATATGGGTCGCAACAAAGGTATGTCGTCAGCCAGTCCGCCAAATGTCAGGCGGTGGTTCTGCTTTCTGGTTTGCCTGTCGCTTTGTGGGTGCCGTTACGAGGCTTCTGACACCGGAGATACGGCTGGTGCGTCTTTTGTGTTTACAGACGCCGAGCAGTCTTTGATTTCTCGCTATGTCGTGGAACAGCCGGACCTCGACAGCACAAACGGGGTCGTAGACAGCGCTGGCGCTGCACATTTCGGCCAGTTCTTGTTTTTTGATACCCGCTTTTCCGCTTCAGGGTCCTTTTCGTGTGCCACTTGTCACGAGCCCGAGCTTGGTTTCGCGGATGGTCTTGTGCTCTCGGAAGCGGCAGGGGTAACGGGGCGCCACGCTCCCTCTGTTTTGAACACGGTCTACAACAGTTGGTTTTATTGGGACGGGCGGGCTGATACGCATTGGTCGCAGGCCTTAAGCCCGATTGAAGATGTGGATGAGCAGAACTTCACGCGTCTTGAAGTCGCGCACTTGCTGGTCGCGGATGCGGAACTTTCCCCCGCCTATGCGAGCGTATTTGGTGCGCTACCTGATCTGTCGGATACCGAGCGTTTTCCAGACTTTGGCCGGCCAGATTTGGAAGATCCGTCGTCTGAACGCGCACAGAACTGGGCGTCGATGACTGATGAAGATCAAGCGCTGATCAATACGATTTTTGCGAACGTCGGAAAAGCCATCGCAGCGTACGAGGCCAAGCTTATCGACGTGTCTTCTCCATTTGATTCACTGGTCTCCGCGGTCGTCGCAGGGGAGCCGAGCGGCGGTGATGCGTTGAGTCTGTCCGCGAAGCGCGGCTTACGCATTTTTCTTGGCAAAGGCCAGTGCAATCTTTGTCACTTCGGACCAATGCTTACAAATGGCGCCTTTCACAACATCGGGCTTGGCCCCCGCGATTATCTCGCAGTAGGTGACCTCGGTCGCTACACGGGTATCGACGCCGTACAAGACAACCCGTTTAATGGCGCCAGCATTTACTCGGACGATCCTACGACGGGCGCCCAGAAGCTCGACTATCTCGCGCAGGCTGATGAGCATTTGGCCGCGTTCAAGGTGCCTAGTCTTCGAAATGTGGCAAACACTGCGCCCTATATGCATGGCGGCCACTTTGAGAGCCTCACGAGGGTCGTGGAGTATTACGACGCATTGGACGAGATCTCGAGCTTCGGCCACCGGGAGGAGAGTTTGTTGCCGCTGGGGCTTTCAAAAGATGAGATCGCGGATGTGGTCTCGTTTTTGGAGTCGCTCACAAGTGATGCATTGGATCCCCAATTGAAGATACAACCCGCTTCTCCATCTTTGGATTCGCGTTGAATCTCGGTGACTTCACCACCGCTTTTGGCCAAACCCGCACTTTGCGTTGCTCTGTGCGTTAGGAGGAGTTCATGAGTGACACCACAACACAAGGCGTTCGGATACTTGTCGAGCCGCAGTATCTGGCAGACCAATCGCACCCTGAATTGAGTCAGTGGATGCACATTTACCATGTGACCATCACCAATGAAGGATCGGAGACTGTGCAGCTGATCTCGCGTCACTGGGTGATCACGAATTCCGAGGGACGCCAAGAGCAGGTTCGCGGACCCGGTGTGGTCGGATATCAACCTGTACTCGAACAGGGCGAGACATTCCGCTACACCTCGGGTTGCCCTATCGATACGCCTGTGGGGACTATGCATGGCAGCTATCAGATGGTGCGTTCTGATGGCTCGCGCTTCGATGCTGAGATCGCGCCGTTTACGTTAGCCGAGCCCTTTGCGATCAACTGAGGCGCCTGTGAGAAAGGCCGAAAAGGCGGAGCGAATCGCCGCCCAACTCGAGAGTTTCTACCCGGAAACACCGATTCCGCTCGATCACACGAACTCGTTCACGTTGTTGGTGGCTGTGCTGCTCTCGGCCCAGACGACAGACAAGAAGGTGAATGAAGTCACGCCCGATTTGTTTGCGCTCGGTGCCTCCGCGCATGAGATGGCGCAAGTGACTTCTGAACAGATCTTGGCGGTGATCCGACCATTGGGCCTGGCTCCTACCAAGGCAAGAAACGTCGCGGCGTTAGCTCGACAGTTGGTTGATTTGCACGATGGCGAAGTGCCGGCGGATTTTGCCGCGCTCGAGGCCCTACCTGGTGTGGGGCACAAAACAGCGAGCGTGGTGATGGCGCAGGCTTTCGGTGTGCCGGCTTTCCCTGTGGATACGCATATTCATCGGTTGGCCTGGCGTTGGGGGCTCTCAAACGGCAAGCGGGTGGAACAGACCGAAAGAGATCTTAAACGGCTCTTCCCTGAAGAGAAGTGGAACAAACTCCATTTGCAGATCATCTTTTTCGGGCGAGAATATTGTCCGGCCCGCAACCATGATTGGAGCACCTGCCCGATTTGTGGGTGGGCTGGGATCAAGTGTCGTCGTGTAGACGAAGCGCGCCGTCAGCGGAGGAAATCGTGAATCTCCTGGATTCGTGTTTTCACGCGCTCGAGCGTTTGCCAGCACAGGTTCAGGGGCATGCAGGCACCCGTTCAGCGGTCGAGCCGACGGTGCGTAGCATTTTGGATGCATTGATCGCTCGGGAGCTCGAGCAAGACTCGGCGCTTGAGGCCCCCTTTTTTGAGGAAACGGTCGAGGGCATGTTGGATAAGCTCTTCGGTATGCCGCGCTATTTGGTGTTCGGCATGGTTGGGCTGACGCTTGTTTTCGATCAGGCTGCGCGTATTCAGGGCAGTT
>Ga0163179_10000217_pt1 | contig 40657 bp, 32 predicted proteins | sample AtlANTMetagenome_FD_109643 | JGI IMG/M metagenome (GOLD analysis project Ga0163179, IMG submission 109643) | Marine eukaryotic phytoplankton communities from the Atlantic Ocean - Atlantic ANT 2 Metagenome | ecosystem: Environmental > Aquatic > Marine > Oceanic | place: North Atlantic Ocean... | reverse complement strand
CGAGCTTGATCGCTGGGCACTTCTTGCTGGGATCAAAAAATAACAAACTCACGTGTTTTAACACACAACTATAAACTATAAAAGGAAAAAATAACATGTCTAAAAAATTTACATTAGATCAGCTTACCGAAGGTATTCGTCAGAGAGACGTAGGCCAGCAGTCAGCTCTTCTAACTGAAAAGTGGACACGCACTGGACTCCTCCGTGGTATGAATGACACAGGTCGCGAGAATATGGCTCGTCTCCTGGAGAATCAGGCAGCTCAGCTTCTTCGCGAGCAGTCTTCCATCGGTGGCGGAAATGCAGGTACCACTTCTTCTGGCGACCTTCGTGGTTTCACGAACATCGCTTTCCCAATCGTTCGTCGCGTTTTTGGTGGCCTTGTAGCCAACGATCTCGTTTCGATTCAGCCAATGAGCCTTCCTTCTGGTCTGCTTTTCTACCTCGACTACACCTATGGTGACAATGTTGGTGGTGATGCTAACACCCAGACTGGTGCAGAGGGTGATCTTTCACAGCAAACCTACACCAAAGGCCAATCAATCTACAACCTTCCTACAGGTAAGGGCGTAAGATCCGGTTCTGATGCTGTTGGTGGTCCTTACGATCTTGCTGGAACAGCTTACACACGCGTCAACACTAAGTTTGGCAATGGTGAGCTTAGCCTTCTTGCTTCTGGAGCTCATGGTAACACTAGTACTTTCACCGGTGGCTCTCACATGGTCGCAACAGGCTCTGATGGAAAACTTCTTCAGTTCGATCCTCAGATTACAACGCTAATCGAGGATAACTTGGCGGAAACAACCCCTGCAAGCCAGGGACTTTTCCAGGCGCTCATCTGGGATGCTACTAAGTTCCCAGCTAAGATGGACTTCTCAGCTATTAAGGAAGTTGGTCTAATTGCTGGTAACTCAGATGTCACAACCACAAAATCCCCAATGGTAGTTAACGGAACTGGTGCATCAGGCGGTGTTAAGGTTCTTTCTGCTTCTCAGGGTATTCAAGGAGGTAACGTTATTAACATTCGTCGCCTCAACCAGCTTGGTACGTGGGATGGCTCGAAATTCACACCTGATCCAATGGTGACTAGAGCTACGTCAAATGCAGCACTGCTTGTCATTGTCTCTGGTACATACGCTATGGACGCAGGTCGCGCGGGCTCAAAGGTCGCACTCATGAACGGTTTCTCTGGATCATATGTCCAGGCACCTACTCTTGATACAGACTCTGACGGTTCAACACTCACGATTCCAACTTTCGAATCTAACTTTGAGACAGCTCCTCAAATCCAGATTCCTGAGATTGACATCAAGATTGAATCAATTGCTGTAACAGCTGAGACCCGTAAGCTCCGTGCTCGTTGGTCACCAGAACTCGCCCAGGACTTGAACGCTTACCACAGCCTTGACGCTGAGGTTGAGCTTACTCAAATCCTCTCAGAGCAGATTGCTCTTGAGCTTGATCGCGAGATTCTTAACGACCTCCTTACACAAGCACGAGGCGCTAACTACTACTGGTCACGTGCTCCAGGCAAGTTCGTTAACAAGAAGAATGGCCAAGTTCAGACTCTTGCTAGTGCACTTCAAACTGGACCTAGCTTCACCGGTACAGTTCGCGAATGGTACGAGACACTCGTTGAGACTATCATTGATGTTGCTAACGAGATTCACAGAAAGACTCTTCGTGGCTCTGCTAACTTCATCGTGGTTTCACCTGATGTTGCAACCATTCTTGAGGCTTCTGTTCTCTACAAGCCTAGCTACAGCCTCGACGGACAGGGTCAAGTTGGATCTCCATTCCAGCTCGGCGCAGCTCCCGTTGGTAGCTTGAGCAACCGTTTCACGGTTTACAAGGACCCCTACTTCCCACGCAACAAGATTCTTGTTGGGTACAAGGGTGGTAGCTACCTTGAGACTGGTTACGTCTATGCTCCTTACGTACCTCTCATCGTCACTCCGACGATCTTCGCACCCGAAGACTTCACACCCCGTAAGGGCGTGATGACCCGATACGGTAAGAAGATGGTTCGCGCTGACTTCTACGGTACAGTTACTTGCATGGATATGGATGTAATCTAATCCAGGCAGGGCTTATCCTACCTAAGAGGCACCTTTCGAGGTGCCTCTTTTTTTTACTTTTTTATTGTTTTCTATAATATTTTCTTAGACAGGGTTTAAAAGTTGACAGAAAATTTTGAAAAAGAAAGGTGGCTTAGGTGGCAAGATAAAATATGTAAAAAGCTTGCTGAGTCTAGTGGATTAAGCCCAGAAAGAGCTTATGAGATAGCTTGTGAAGAGTTTCCTAGGGCCAGAGTAACGCTCTTTATGGGAATGAAAAGATCTGGGAATCACGCAATTATTAACTGGGCTGTTCAAAATTGCTTTGAGAGTCTGGTTTATGCCAATAATATTGTCGGCTCTGAACCTGATAGCTGGCATGTGTACAGCGCACAGTACATCTTACCTAAAATGATAGACAGAGTGTTTCTCTCTGCTGAGCACAGACCCGTATCAGAATATAGTATGTTTAATCCTATCTTAATTGCTAGAGATCCTTATAACTGGCTAGCTTCATGGATTTCTCATACTCATTTCAATATTGAAAATCTGGAAAAAGACATTGATGTCTATATTGAAAATCTCTCTTCTGGTTTTTCTATAATAAGCTTTAATGACTGGTTTTCTCACAGAGGCTATAGAGATAGACTTGGTCAACAGCTAGGGATAGTAAACACCGATGCTAGCGTTAACGCAGTTACTAGTTTTGGAAAAGGAAGCTCTTTTGATAAAAAGTCTTTTGATGGAAAAGCTCAGGAGATGAAAGTTTTACAAAGGTGGACCAGGATGTCAGAAAGTAAAATCTACTTGAATGCAATCAAGAATTATGATACTGAGTTTAGAGATATTTGTAGAAAATATTTCTCAAGCATTAGCCCAGACCAAATTACTACGTTTCTCTTGTGATAGTGATTTTTTATCTACTGCATAATACTTAATCATGCACAAGGAGGTTTCCCGTGGGAAAAAAAGCAATAGGAAGATTATTAGGAACTGGGCACAAAGTGAGAAAGGGCAGAATTTTAAAACCCGTAGCTCAAGCGCCAGCTGAAGCCGTCGCACCTGTAGTAGAAGAAGTTTTAGAAGTTGAAGTAGAAGAAGTTGAAGATGTCCCTGAGGCTCCCAAGCCTAAGGCAAAAAGATCTTATTCTAGAAAAAAGAAATCATCAAAGTCAGCAAAATAATCTATCTATAATTTTATTGAATCAACATGCTACCATGTTTGAAGACAATATCTGCTTGTAAGGGTATTAAAATCTCTTACAAGCAGATTCTTTTTGCAATGTGCCTAATTGTCGTATATTTAAAATTGGGAGATCTCTAGTGCCTAGCTTTGCCAATACAACAAATCCAACACCCTATGGATTCTATGATGGTGAGTCAAGCTTCCAGACTGAGGCTGATTCAATTCTCACGTTTGTTAAGAGAAAGCTAGGCGATGATGTTTTATCCGTAGAGTTAACAAATAAGCAGATATGGGCGACCCTAGAGGAGTCCACACTTGAATTTAGTTCAATTCTCAACACGTATCAGGCAAAATCACAGATTGCTAACTTTCTAGGCATGCCTATAACTGGATCAGATGGAACAATGTCTGGATCTGAAGGGAAATATCCTAGGGAAAACCTCGACTACCTTACCAGATTTGCAGAACCATACGCTCAAGAGACAGGTATAGGTGGTTCATACAACACAGTTTCTGGCTCTATCAAGCTAAAAGCAGGTCAGCAAGACTATAATATTTACAATTTACTTAAGGACTCAAGCGATACACTTATTTTCTCTTCTAGTTTGAATACTAAAAATAGTAAGATGCAAATTGTTGAGGTGTTTCACTTTAGCCCGCAGGCAGCATATAGGTTTTTTGATACAACCTCTGCTATAAACTATCTTAATAATGAGTTCTCATTTGAGTCTTTTACACCGGAGACAATTTTCTACGTTCTCCCAGTATTCGAGGATATTTTAAGAGCTGGCCAGCTAGATCTTTCAAACAGAGTCAGAAGATCAAACTACTCTTACAAGGTGTCAGGCCAAAATATTAGAATTTACCCAATGCCTTCTGGCGAGCCTACACAGCCAAAAGAGCTTTGGATAAGAGTTAAGTTCTATTCCGACCCACTTAATACTCCCTACCGGGATGATACCATAGAGGGCGTTTCAAATCTGTCTAACCTACCCTTTGGAAATATTCCCTACGCTAATATAAACAGTATTGGAAGGCAATGGATTAGGCAATACTCTCTTGCACTTTCTAAGGAGCTTCTAGGGCAAGTAAGATCAAAATTTTCCAATGTTCCGATTCCGGGTTCTGAGCTTCAGCTTAACGGAAAAGATTTAATAACTCAGGCAAGAGAAGATCTAAAAAGTTTACAGACTCAGCTTAGAGAAATGCTCGACACAATGACTTATGACAAGCTAATGGAGATGGCAGCTACGAGAGCTGAATTTGTCAATAAGCAGCTTAAGTTTATCCCCATGCCTAACGGCTTGGCAATTTTCATGGGATAGAATATGAGTAGACTTTTTATAACACCTAGAGAAATTAACTTTATTAACGATATTGGAAAAGAAGTTGTCAAGGATGTGGTAGGTCAAGCAATCTATTACTACACAATCTCTACGACAAAGTCAAATGTTCACGATATTTACGAAGAGTCAACAAGAAAAGTTTTTGAAAATCCAATAAAGATCGATGCCCTGGTTAAATACCAGCCCCAGGATATTAGAGCAAATAAGTTTGGAAGCGAAGAGTACTATACCATTGAAGCCTATGTACAAGAGAGAGACCTGATAGACAAGGGCATTACTGTCCAGGAAGGCGATTTTTTTAGCTATGGTGAAGTATTTTTTGAGATCATAACTGTTCCTGACTCTAGCACCATATATGGTGAAGTTGAGCACAAGGGTTTCGTAACAATTACAGGAAAACAGGCAAGAAAAGGTCAATTCGAAACGCATGTCTTCGGCCCGACAGACGAGAGGTATTCAGATCCGGATGCTGTTCAAGATGAATTCTACCAACAAAGGGGTTTTGCAAAGAACCAGGAGGGAGTCACTGGGGACGTACGTGAGCTTCAGAAGAATGATGTCCTAGATAAACCAATATCAGGTCCGCAAAGTGTAACAGACCAGGCAGGAAGCAATGCGGGACCAGGTTTCTACGGCGACGAGTGAGGTAAACTATGAGCATTGAAGATAGAGACTCACTGCCAGAGGCAAATGACTTTAGCTTACCTTCTGCGGGAATAGAGACTGTAGATCGGGCCGTGTTTAGCCTCTTTGACAAAGACCTTCCTTTTCAAGTCAAGATCGACGATCAGTCCACAAAGGTCCCAGTTGTTTTTTCAACAGGTGAAAGATTTGCCCTTACGAGAAGAAATTCTCCAATAAGAGATAGAAATAACACCATAATACTCCCAGTTATTGCAATCTACCGAAAGTCTATCGACATATCTCCGAACCAGGGCGGATATGGTACGCCAATAGCCTTTAGAGACCAACCTCTCTATACTGTGAAAAAAAGGCTTTCGCCTAAAGATCGAGATTATCAAAATATCATTAATAGATTTGGTGTGATGAACCAGAAGAACGTCTCAAGTAGGGAAAATTTTTCAAAGAAGGATGTTTTTCCTGGAAATGAGGCCAAGCCCGGGACTCTTGCTACAAGAAGAAATGGGAAAAATTTATCCCTAGTCGCTGATAAAACTGTGACTTCTCTAAATAATAGGCTTACAGATAATATATTTGAGATAATTACAGCACCATACCCAACATTCATGGTTGTATCTTACGAGATAGTTTTCTGGACTCAGTATGTCCAGAATATGAACCAAATGATCGAAGTAATGATGTCAAGATTCACAGGTCAGGATACAGGATTTAAAATGACTACTCCTGAGGGTCTTGAGTATGTTGCATTTATTAATTCTCCGTTAGCTTCAGCTGATAACTTTAATGACTTTTCTAAAGACGAAAGAATTATTAGATACAATTTTAACATAGATGTCCCGGCTTATATTTTTGCTTCCAAACAAGCTGGGTTGCCTAGCCCTTTTAGAAAATACCAATCAGCACCTCAAATAGAGTTTGGATATCAGCAAGTTGACAACAGGGTTTTTACAACTAGTGAAAACCCAGAAGGTGTTGTTGATCAAAATAATTTTATTCTCTCTGAGATAGAGTCTGAGTCAATGACAGAGCTAAAAAGAGGACAAACATCAGCAAAAGTTTATGAAACTATAAAAAATCCCTTTACTGGTGAGTCATCTCCGCAAGTTGCAAAGATAGTCTCTAAGAATGAAAGAACAGGTGAGACAGTTGCTAGCGGAAGAATAGAGATAAATTTACAAACAACATTAGATTCACCTACATCTGAATAGTGTTTTTTGATCTCGTAAGTGATAGTTATACCTGTATAGAGTAGAACAGGAGATTTGTTAATGGCTGAGCAGATATTTAAATCACCCGGCTTCTTCGAAAGAGAAATAGACCTCTCACAAACTCAAACTTCGGTTTCCGGAGTTCCAGCTGGAATTGTCGGTACCGCACAGATGGGACCTGCATTCGTGCCAGTAACTGTGGGGTCTTTTGTAGATTTTGAGAATAGATTTGGATCTTTAGACCCGGACCTCTTTGGCCCGTATGCTGTCAAAGAGTTTCTAAATAATAGAACAGCTGTCACTTACGTAAGAGTACTTGGTGCAGGTGCTAACGTAAAAGATTCAGACATAAGTACAACACTGGTTGCAGGAACGGTTCGTGGCGCAGGGTTTGCCATAGAAGGGACTTATGTAGGCCCAGATTCCGATAAGGCTGGTGCTGGTCGCATGAACGGTAGCTTAACTTTCTTGGTTGCTAGACATTACGTCTCTGCTTCTGAGTCAGTAGGCTACCCAGTCCTTACTGACAATGATTCGACACCGCTAACTGTTAATACAGTCAACCTAGTTCGTGGAATGTTAATGCCTGCCTCTGGGACAAGGTTTAATATTTTGTGCTATGCTTCCGCAACTTATTCTCCCGACCCCCTTGCCAACAATGATGTCGCCAGGCCTTCTTCAGACGGTCTCTTTAAGCTTGTTATATCATCGTCGGCCGGTGCTTCTTTCGGAGCAACCGATGGATTCCCGGGAGTTAGAGTTGTAACTGCATCTCTAAATCCTGCGCACCCTGCTTACATTGCTAACGTTCTTAATACAGATCCTGAGCAGTTTCAAAAAGAGCAGCACTTGCTTTACGCTGATTTTGCAGTTGAGAGTGAAATCGCTCGTGTTGATCGAGGCTCAGCAGCACGCCTAGATGCACTATCAGGTTCCGTCGCGCTAGTCTCGGGATCAGGCGCCGCCGGCTCAAGTGATAGTGGACTAGGAACTTCTCAGAAGTTCCAGACTGCCTTTGGAAGATTTGACACTAGGTACAAAACTCCTACCACAACAATGTTTATCTCGCAGATGTTTGGTGTTGATGAATATGACCTCTTTAGAGTTGAGACCATCTCTGACGGTGCCGTTGCAAATACTAAATTTAAAATATCGATAAGCAATATTAAAAAATCAGCTGATCCAGGTGCAGACCCTTACGGAACTTTTACCCTTGAGGTTAGAGATTTCAGCGATACTGACGAGAATCCAAATGTTCTTGAAAGGTATGGAGATTGCTCTCTAAACCCGCAGAGTGAGAACTACATCTGCAGACAAGTTGGAGATTTTCATGCATACTATAACTTTGACTCTTCCATAACTGCAGAGCAAAAAGTTATCGTGACTGGAAAATACGCTAACAGGTCCAGTAGAATTAGAATCAAGCCTTCTGGACCTCTCGAGGAAGGCCTAGTGCCACCCTCAGCTCTTCCTTTCGGCTTTAGAGGATTACCTTCACTAAAGACTAACGACACTATGACTGACGGAGGGGCTGCAATGAAGGGGATTGCTGCTGCTTCTCAAACCCCCCGCAGACTTACGATAACTACGAACCCGGGATTCTTGCTTCAATCTGTAGCAGTGAAAAATTCCGCAGAGTCACTTGCCATCGCCCCACTCACGCCGGGCAATATGACTGGGTCGATACTACCGCCAGTACCACTCAGGTTTAAATGTACACGAGGCGCCGTTAAAACATCTGCTGGGTTCCTCGGTGAGCCAGGATCCCTAGAAGAGGCTGACGCAAGATTTTACTGGGGTGTTAAATTTGAAAGACTTCCAGTTTCATCAAGCAATCCGGGTGGTGCCATCGGAAACGCTATTTACCAGTCAAACCTAGACGGCGGTCCCAATAGACTGATTACAGCTTACTCAAAATTCCTAGGAATTGCTAAGCTGGATATGTTCACAACAGGCTCCGGTGCTGATAAATTTAATAATAATAAATTTACTCTCTCTAGAGTTGCTCTTTACAACAGTACGGGATCTGCAACATCAGTAACAGATGCGGTTCTAGCTCAGGTTACTGGGTCAGTCTCAGATCACATGCTGCAAGCTGCTTACATAAGAGACGGAGTTATTGACCCAAGCATGTATACTGTTGCTGATGATGTAAGGTCACCAAACTTTAGAAGGTTGACATTTGGATCTCTTGCTGCTCTAACATCTTCAGTTCCTTTCAATAGATTTAGTGATTTCACAAAGTTTACAAATATGATGTACGGCGGATTTGACGGATTAAACATTTTAGATTTTAACATGGCAAACATGGATGACAAGGCTTCTTCTGCTGATCCTGGCGGTATGGCTACAGGCCTAGCTTTGGATATCGGACTAAAATCCACGGCAAACGTATTTGGAAAAGCTCCTGAGAACTCTATAGTCCACTCTTACAAGACGGCTGCTAAGATTCTCACTTCCGATGTTTCATCTAGGGTAAATATTGTTGTCATACCTGGAATTAGAGATTCTGCCTTGACAAATTATGTCCTAGAGAGGCTCAAGACTTTTGGAAGAGCTTTCTATATTATGGATATCCCTTCCTACGACTCATCCGGTGTTCGCCTCTATGCTGACAGTGAGAATGCACCCCACGTTGAGAAGACAGCTAACAAGCTAGCCGGCAGATCAGTTAACAATAATTACGCAGCGACATATTTCCCAGATGTTACAATATTTGACTCGATAAATAATCGACCCGTTAATGTTCCTTCATCAATTGCTGCTTTAGGTGCACTAGGATATAGTGACAGTGTATCTTACCCATGGTTCGCACCAGCTGGATTCAATAGAGGGTCACTTGGCTTCGTCTCAAACATCGGTGTCAGACTGAACCAGGCAGATAGAGATTATCTCTACGAGAACAAGATCAACCCGATCGCTTCTTTCCCAACAGCTGGCTTTGTAATATTTGGTCAAAAGACGTTGCAGATAGCTAGAAGCTCTCTAGATAGAGTTAATGTTAGAAGAATGCTTCTGGAAGTTAAGCGCATCGTTAGTGATGTTGCAACAAGCCTTGTATTTGAGCAAAACACACCGCAGACTCGCGCAAGGTTCGTTGCTGAAGTTGTACCTCTACTCTCAAATGTTCAAGCACAACAAGGGATTGATCAGTTTAGAGTTGTAATGGATTCTTCAAATAACACAGAAGATGATATTGTCAACAACATCTTAAACGGTCGCATTGTCATGGTTCCAACGAGAGCAGTAGAGTTTATTGCTATAGACTTTATTATAACAAATGCAGGTGTAGATTTTGTTTAACCAATAGTTAATCATATAAAACGGAGTTCAATTAAATGGCAGAGAAAATTTATAAAAGCGCTGGAGTTTTCGCAACTGAGACAGATCTCTCCCAGCCTTCAGCACAAGGACCGACAGGCATCCCAGCAGGTGTTATCGGAACTTCAACTGAGGGCCCGGCTTTTGTTCCAATTACAGTAGGTCCCACATTCAGTGCTTTTACTGCTGTGTTTGGTGCTACCGATGGTAAGAAGTTTGGTCCCATGGCCGTCTACACATTTCTTAACAATGCCAATGCCTTAACCTATCTTAAGGTCTTGGGCGCAGGTGACGGAAAGAAGAGATCAACATCGAGCGGAAAGGTAAGCCGAGCCGGGTTTGCAGTTGGTGGCCAGATGATTCAAGATAATGGGATCATAGGAGCAAACCCCAAGGCAGCACCAGGTATCGCTGCATCAGACACGCCAGGGGCTGGGGCGCCAGCTCTAGGTCGAACCTACTTCCTGGGTTGCTTCATGTCAGAATCAGCAGGCTCTACTGTCTTTCAGGAGGCTGGGCTGATAAAAGCTGATGCACTTACGGGCTCCGTACCTATCGTTAGAGCGATTCTAATGTGCCCTTCCGGGGTCATGCCCCGACTTTCGTGCAGCTTTAACCGAAGCACAGAGATGACGGCATCTTCTGATGGCGGTAACTTAGTGCCTAACCATATTACAGCTTCATCAGGACCAGCAAATGAACTACTGATTGAACGAGGTAACGGTAAGTACATTAAGGGTGGAATGTCCGGAACAGTTAATCTAGATAGTGATAGCTTTGTCCTTCTTCTCAATGGTCACAAGGCAACCGCTGATAGCCCGAATATGATTACAGCCTCGTTTAACTCAACAAAACCTTTCTGGCTGGGAGACAACGAGAAGATAAACAGGGACCCATACAAGATTCAGGAGAAGGGTCACTATCTCTACTATCACACAGATATTAATCCGGCTTTCGCTGTTGTTACGGGAAGCGGTGTCTTGCCCAACCAGGTTTACACAGACACAGCCGGAGATCAGCTCGAAAACTGTGCCTTCATCACATCAGGCTCAGCAGGTAGAGATACAGCTGCGATCGGTAAGCCTAACTACGAGTCATTCCAGGAGAGATTCCAGGCTGCAAAGACTCCGTTCTTTATCTCACAGGATTTTGGTGGAGCGCGCTATAATCTCTTTAGAATTCACGCGAGGGGAGACGGTGCAGCACCGACAAAGAGATACAAGATCTCAATCAGGGGTATAGCACCCAAGCCTACCGCTGCTAGCAACCAGTACGGTACATTTGAAGTCGTTGTCAGGGCATTTACAGATGGTGACGATACACTTGAGGTGCTTGAGTCTTGGCCTGTTAACCTAGATCCCTCCAGCGAAAGATATATTGGAAGAGTAATCGGTGATCGTTACACCTACTACGACTTTGATCAGGATCAAGGTAGCCAGAAGCTCGTTGTGAAAGGCAACTTTGCTGGAAACTCTTCCAGAATTAGAGTTGAAATTCCAAGGACGCTAGAGCTGGGAAGAGTTCCAGAAAAGGCGTTACCTTTAGGATTCCGAGGCCCAGATCACCTCGTGACTTCTGGTACTAATCCACTAGCTTCGATTACTGATTACAATCGGAAAGAATCAATCCATAGTAACGAACACAATCCAGGCGAAATGTGTCACGGATACTCTGCGGCTAATCCATTCATCAAGAGAGCCGTTGAATTGCCCCTGCGCTTTAGAAAAGATATTCGAGCCGGAATTTCAGCTACGTCATCAACTATTGGCGAAGTTGATGCGAATGCTAATTTATTCTGGGGAGTTCAATTTAGAAAGCGCGTGAAGGATAATATTATTACTGACGCATTTGGCGTTGATAATCTTAGAAGCCTCAATGAGTCTACAGCCGATTTTGATTTATCGATGGAAGATCGCACTCTCTTCTTCCCGCAGTTTAACCCTTCCGGGTGGAACTTCGTTGTCGGAAATAATGCTGGCGAGGCCGACTATCAAGGCACAATTCTAGATAGTGATAAGTTTAATAATGACCTCTTTACACTTGAGCGGATCAGGGTTAAGACTGGCTCTTTGGGAGACATAGCAGACTCTGATATCAAGGCATGGGGTAGTGCTTCATACGTTAGAGACGGTACTATCGCAACCGATGTTCGAGGAATGCGCGCCTTTAGCATTAACGATCTAAATCCAACTATTGGTGATACGGGAAATCAGCGTTTCGCAAAGTTTACAGTCTTCATGCAGGGTGGCTTTGACGGTCACGATATTTTCAATCGCGATAGAGTCGAGATGAGCTCTGCTGCTTGCAAGAGAGAAATAGACGACGAGCTAAACCAGGGCGGTCGTAATGGTCCTACTATAGCAGCATATAGAAAAGCTATTGATATCATGGGAGTCAAATCAGATGTCGAGATTAATCTTCTAGCAATTCCAGGAATTAGACACTCTAGTGTAACTGATTACGCAATTTCAGCTGTTGAGAGTAGATTTGATGCATTTTACGTCATGGATATTGAACAGAGAGATTCGTTTAACAAGATTATGACAAGCTCTAAGGATTCTGCTGGTGTTGATATAATTCCAAGCACCACGTACACTGCAGCTGGATTTACAGCTCGCGGGCTGAACTCATCTTTTGCTGGTGCATACTGGCCAGATATTAATATTGATATCGGTGATGGTAACGGCTTACAAACAGCTCCCGCTAGTGTTGCTGCTCTAGGCGTAATGTCTCAGAATGACGATAGGGGAGAACCATGGTTCGCACCTGCTGGCTATACGCGAGGTACTGTTGATCCAAGCATAACGGGAACTACATTCGCCCTTGAGAGAGAGGATCTCAACAAGCTATACGCTGTTTCAATTAATCCTCTGGCCACGTTCGCAGGAAAGAACTCGGTTGTCTGGGGCCAGAAAACATTGCTAGCCAACGCTTCTGCTCTAGATAGAATTAATGTAAGAAGACTTCTTATTAATGTTAGGAGGCAGGTCAAGGCAGTCGCTAACGCCATGCTCTTCGAACCGAATAGGCAAGAGACGCTTGATAGATTTAATGCTCTAGTCCGACCGATAATGCAGAGAGTTCAGAATGAACAGGGTGTAGAAAGGTACAAGGTTATAATCGATACTACGACAACAACGGCAGCAGATATAGAGAATAACACAATTAGAGGTAAGATATACTTACAACCCACAAGAACTGCAGAGTTTATTGCGCTTGACTTTACAGTTGCAAATGCTAGCAATTTTGACAGTGTTTAAAGCAAAGTAGCGTTATAATTATTAAATGAAAACTTAGGAGATTATTCAAATGGCAGAAACACTTTCAGTTAGCGAAATGCTACCTAACAAATTTGAGCCCAAGCGTCAGTTTCGCTGGGTCTTCGCTATAGAGGGGATAGATTCCTTTCTAATGAAGACAGCAGCCAGACCTCAGATGCAGTTTCAAGAGTTAGCAATTCCTTTCATCAATTCCTATAGATACCTAAGTGGGCGCATGCAATTTCAGACAATGAGCATCTCCCTTTATGATCCTATTGCACCTTCCGGGGCTCAGCAGGTCATGGAGTGGATTAGAACTCACTATGAATCAGTTTCCGGACGTGCTGGTTACGCTGACTTCTACAAGAGAGACATTCAAATTAAGCTTTTGGATCCAATCGGAACCGTTGTTGAAAGATGGGACATGAAAGGTGCCATGATCAACTCAGTTAACTTCCAGACACTTACCTATGATACAGATCAGACTCCAGTCACTATTGATCTGACTCTACGCTATGATAACTGTGTTCTACAGTACTAAATTATAATAAAAATCTCCTTCTAAAACCCGGCATAATGCCGGGTTTTTTATTTACGACTGCTTATAAACTCTGTAAATTTTTAAAGGAGAAAATAAAGCAATGAGCGATTTAATTGAGAAACAGGACCTTGTAAAGGAGAAATTTAACTGGGAGATTCCAGTTGAAGCTGTTCCGCTACCTTCAAAGGGGAAAGTTTACCCTAAAGATTCACCTCTCTACGGCAGGGAGTTTATTGAAATTAAGTCAATGACTGCTAGAGAAGAAGACATCTTAATGTCATCTGCTTTGATTAAGCAGGGCAAGGTGCTAACACAGCTACTTGCATCCTGTATCATTGATAAGAGTATTGATCCTGATGATTTGCTTTCAGGTGACAGGAACGCTCTGATGGTTGCAATTAGAATCACAGGCTACGGGGCAAAGTATGATGCTTTAACAACTTGCCCTCACTGTTCGGCAAGATCAAACCAGAGTTTTAATCTGGGTGATCTCTCCATTAAAAGGCTTGAGATTCCCTCTGTTGTCGACGACCAGAACATATTTGAATTTAAGCTTCCCGTAACTGGAAAAACTGTTCACTTTAAGTTTCTATCAGGCAAAGAAGAAGAGGAGCGGAGCATTACTCTCTCTAGAATGAGAAGAATGACTGGGGGTCAATCAGTTGACAGAGATGTAACATCCAGGCTTGAGTATCAGATTGTTGCAATTGACGGTGTGGATGATAGAAATGCTATAGGTCAGTTTATCTCTAAGATGCCAGCTAGAGACTCGAGGGCTTTAAGAATTTACATAAAAGATAATGAGCCAGGAATTGATCTTTCTGTAGATATGAAATGTCCTGAGTGCTTAAAGCACGGGAGGGTGGCGCTTCCGATTGGCGCCAACTTTTTTTGGCCTGAGTAGCACGGATAGAGAAGTCTTTCTTGAAGAAGCTTTTCTCCTCCAGTACCACCTTAAGATGACCTATAGCGATATTAGAAGTTTACCATTGCCTTATCGAAGGTGGTTTATAACTCGTCTTTCTGATGAGTTTAAAAAGCGCTCAGACGCGCAGAAGAAAGCCAGTGATGATAGCAAGGGCCTTGTCGATATCCCGATGGGTGAAGTAATGGATTCTATGATGCAGAATAGCCCAGGACAGCCCCAGGCTCCTAGAACCTTAAAATTTAGGGACAAGTAAACTTTTGAACTGCATATTTAATCTATAAGATGGGCAGCGTACTAACTCCGGAACAGTATAACAATTTGGTAGACGATATTGCGTCTGCTGTCTCTCAGGGTTTTTCTGATGCAGATTTTTCACCTAGCGGTGGAAGCCAGCGAGACGTAGAGAGAGATGCAACTCAGCGCCAGAGACAGCGGCGTCGCCAGCAGGGGCAAAGACGGGATTTTTACGGCTCTGAAATAGTTGATATGATCGAGGAAGCCTTTGGTGAATTCGATCAGCTCCCAATAGTTAGTCAGCTGCAGCAAATTGAAAAAGAGTTTTTAGGTCTAACAGATGACACTATGCTCAGAAGAATGCAGGAGCTTCAAAACCAGTTTGGAGGTCTTGCTGGCGGTGCCGGTGAAAACTTCAGGCGAGGTACAGGATTTGTCAACGAATATGCAAATGCCTACATTGAGTTTCAGGAGAGACTAGCAGGGGTTAACCAGGAAGGCAATGAGCGTGTTCGCGGTCTAGGCGTTAGCTTAAAAGCCATTGTAGGTGACGCGAAAGAGGCACAGGGCGCTATCGAAGCCATGTCTGAAGGAGTTCGAGGTTCAGCAGACGGATTTAGATTTGCCAGCAGGGTATCAGCTGAGCTAGTAGAGGAAGCTGCTATTTTCGGTGAGAGAATGGATCTCAACCGAAGTCAAATTACAACTTTCCTGTCTCGTGAAATTGATCTAGGTAGAGATGCCGGAGAGATGCTAAGAACATCAGCTGTATTTGCAACCCGAGCAGCTGCCATTACTGGTGATTCTGGTAAGGAAATTTTAAATATAATTGAGGCACTCACCAAGGATACAGAGCGCTACGGTAATGTTTCTGAGGTAGAGATGGCTCAGATTGGTGCATCTCTTAGAGTTCTAGGGCTAGATTATCAAGAGCTTAACGGAATGGTTGACAAGTTCTTCTCATTCGACTCTGCTGCACAAAGCGTATCAGCTCTAACTACAGTATTTGGTGTTCACCTTGACGCAATGGAGGCAATGAGGCTAGCTAACTCTCCGGATAGAATGGATTTCTTAAACTATGTTAGAGATCAATTCTTAGCCACAGGCAAGGCAGCTGAGGACATGACCCTGGCAGAGCAGCGACTTGTTCAGCAGCAGCTTGGTCTATCATCTGTCAGCGCTGTTACCAGACTCTTTGACCCGACAGCTGATCTTCAAAGCTTGGAAGATCTAACTGCTCAGACTCAAATGGGAGCTGGAGATTTTGAAGATGCTGTCAAAGAGCTTGAAGATCAGGTAAGACAATTTGGTACAGGTACTGCTGATACCCTAGACAGGCTTCGTGAAGCCTCCTTCGATGCATTACGGATGGGCTTGCAGAGAGATATTCTCGCAGTCGCCACGCAGATCGAAGAGCTAAAGGGTACACTTGAAATTGGTGCACAGGGTATTGGAAATCTTGTTCGAGAAGGAACCAAGCTAGGTGAAGTCTATGGTGAGTCTGGCCAGGTAATGGAGAGGTTCTCTGGACAGCAAGCTGAAGTTCAAGAAGAGATTATTCGCGGGACTCGAGACATGAACCAGGTCGCCGGTGAATTACTGGATGACATGGTTGAGCGATTTGGTGAGTCTGTCCCATTCCGAGATCCACAAGGCAACACACCTGGTGAAAATATACACCAAGACTTGACAGAAGCTTTAGAGATAACCCAGCAAGAGATTGATGAAAGGCTTGTCTTAATGGGCAACAGCTTTATGACCGCTTTCGACGGTGTAGCTGCGCTGGAAATGTATGGTACAGAAATACTTGAGAGACACACGGGAGCCCTAGGAATCGCATTTGAAAGCCTGTCTCAAACGAGAAGAGAGGAGCTTGCAAGAGAGCTTGATCTTGCAGAAGAAGTTGCCGAAGATACTTTGAGAAAACTATTTAATGATAATCTGGCCAATACATCTGAGAGAAATCTTTCCCGAGAGATCCTTAGAGTTCTTGACCAGGCACAGGCACTCTCACAAGGTCCAGGCGGGGCTGACTTCCTAGAAGGTCGCATTCGTCGGATTGCAGAGGACTACAATGTTTCAGAGCAAGCACTTCGCGCCGGCATGGCCGAGGGTGGTGGAGATATCGCCGAGGGTGGATCTGACGTTATCTTTAGAAATCTTGTAGATCAGCGCCTAGACCAGAGTGCTGCTGCACCTACAGCCCAGACTGAAGGGTCTACAGCTTCTGCTGACGGAGTCCAAGCACTTGATGGTCAGCTAGCTGAGCTAGCTGCGATTCGCCAAGCTCTTGATAAACAGAATGAAGAGCAGAAGCCTATAAATATTGTCGTTGAGATGGCAATGGTGCCAGCTGATATTAATTTAGACGGTGCGACCATTGCGCGATCTGTTATTAATCAGATTGGAAATCACAACGTCGACGCAGGCGGCAATGGTGTAACTTTCGAAGTCACAACAAAGGGGTGATAACAGTATGAAAGGAATTCTAGATCAAGTAAAAAATTCTGAACTTATTAAGCACCTTTCAAAGGATCTCTCTGAAGAAGAGATGGCGGGTTTTGACAAGTGGATGCAAGATACCCTGGGACCGGTTGATAATCTTGTGTCCTTAATACATAACTTAGGGGCAACAGATGATTCAGCAGAGATGTTAGCATCGACGCTAAATCACATTCTTTCTGAGGAAGGCACCAAGGAGGTTGATGAATGGCTAGAGAAAAATTAAAACATTTTCTTCTAAACGGTTTAGATGGTGAGCCCTACACACCTGATACTGATCAGACGAGAATAACGTATAGCCCGACAAATTTTGACGGTGACAATATTCTCAACAAGGGCGATGATCTAGGCAGAGAGGCAATTTCCGGTAAGCCTCTCATAGGTCATAATGCGGCTGGTGTGATTGAGGGTCAGCCAGGCTTAAGCTTAATTAATGACTTTTTGAACTACCTCAGCAAGGATGCTAAAAGTTATTATGAGATAAAGGGTGGCGCTATCCCTGCACCCGGGCTTTCCCATATTCTTCCCGACGGAACTGGGCGCTCTCTTACTTCAGCAGAAACTGCTAATGGTAACAATGTTTTTATCAAAACAGACGGCTCAGATACTAGTGGCATGGGAGCCTCCATGTCAAAATACTCAGACAGCGGATATTTTCAGAATACAACCGGTGTGGATACTTTGGCCAGCATCGTTACAAAACTTAATGCTCTGGACCCAGAAGCCGATACAGGGCCAGGGCCTCATACGGGTAATAAACTCCTGCCATCAATTACAGGTAACGAGCCAAGCTCAGGAGATACAACCTTTATAGCTACTACAGATGAGGATGCGGAGCAAAATTCAATCGCAGGTGTTCAGACCATGCTTGGTGCCAGGAACAGGTTTAACACTGAAGACTCACGAGCATTCGCACCTTTTGACTCGAGTGATTTAGACACTGCCATAGAAGATGGCACAGATGGTGTTGGTACCCGAACAGCCCAGACAAAATTTGGTGTGTTTGATAAGGACGGGCCGGTCATGAAAAATGACCATCTCGTCAACGTTGCTCGATCTATGATGTTGCAAGCAATCGGCCTCGATTGGTCAGACTCTCCCGCTACTGCGACTGATCCTAATACTTATCCGTATAATAACGCAACAGTTTCAGGTGTGGCAACAATTTCTTCTCTCACAAAAGAGGCTTCGGCAAAGTACCCTAGGGCAAAAAATTCATTTGGTGCGCCTACGATACCTGGGCAGGTAGCTTCACCTTTTGAGGGAGGCGCTTTTGAAACCGGAGGTTCAAGAAAGTCTTACGGAAACAGTTACGATAGTAATTTACAATTCAGCAATAATTCAAATCAAACAGTCAAGCTTAGGGCAGCTGCCGTAGTCCTGGCAATGATATTTGCAGCAAAGAGTGCCAAAGATAAGTTAACAATGTCATCTTACACCTCTAACGGTATTAATCTAGGTAGATCTCACGGAATTCCCGGTCAAGCCATCAGGTTTGCTGCTGATGCTAAGACGCAGATGTTCAACAGGTATTTGCTACCTGAAACTCAATTCTCGCTCACTAAATGCTTAAATGCAGGTACACAGCTTCTATTTGGAGCAACCTTTGATGATATCGACGAGGATTCGGCAGCGACCAAGTCAGCTGATGTTAATAAATATCAGATAGTAAACGACTCATCTGGATTCTGGTATTCCATAGGCAGAACAATCATCCGAAGGTTTGAGGAGAGAGCTTCTGCACTTGATGATGCTGTCGAAGCTTACACTTCAGACCCCGATGCATCGGGTGTTGAGATATTTGGCCTGTTAGCGAGAACAGGTGTCGTTGGCTTCATCAGCACAATTGCTCAGATTGGAGACAAGGTGCTCATTAGTAGGGGCGGAGAGACAGACCCAGAATCAATTCCCGGGACAGTTCCGAGGCCTTTTAATGTTGACATATTGGCAGATTCTGGCCAGACCCGACAGTCCAAGAGTAGATCCAGAACAGGCCAGACCTCAAATTCTCTCGCCTGGCGAGGTAGCACAGCGCCCTCTCTCTACCTATTGCCTAGAAATGTGGTTAAAGCTGTTGTTGAAATGAATACCCTTGCCTACGGAGGAAACCCAGTCAAGGCACACACTGCAACGCCCTTGATCGAAAAGACCTATATTGACATTAACGGCTTCGGGGCTGGGTTCGGCGAGCCAAAAGAGACCAGGTCGAGAATACCGACAGACGTCAGAAGATCGATTGAAAATGAGCTGGATGCTGAGTACGTACCTTTTTACTTCCACGATGTGAGAACAAACGAGATAGTTGGATTTCACGCATTTTTAAACAATCTTAGTGACAGCTACCAGCCAAGTTTCACTGCAACATCGGGATACGGTAGGGTCGATCCAGTGTACACTTACAAGGATACAAAGCGTACTGTAACCTTTAGCTTCTACGTTGCTGCTACGTCGAAAGAAGATTTTGACGAGATGTGGTTTAAGATTAACAAGCTGACCACGATGGTCTATCCATCCTGGACACCAGGCACGCGCATGTTTGATGCTTTGGGAAATGTTATAACGCAGCCCTTCTCTCAAAAAATGGCTGCAACTCCTCTTATCAGGCTTAGAATTGGAGACGTCATCAAGAGTAACTACTCCCGATTTAACCTGGCAAGAGTTTTTGGCATAGGGACAGACACAGGATTTCAGCTGGCTGATGATACGTACACCGGTGCGATGGCTTCTGCGCTCGTGCCAGGAGCAAACATGGACAATAAAATCTTTGGCATCGACCTGCGCAAGATAATGACTGACATTCAGCTTGACTACGTGTTTAACATTATGTTTGGGTCGCCCTTATCATTGCTACCCGGGTCAGTTGCCGGAGGTTCCGGCGGGGCCGGTGGCGGCCGTGGAGATGTTCTACTGAGAACTCTTATTGGAGTGGGAATGAAAGCACTTGGCGGCAGTGGTATTGTAAACCCGATTGGTGCGAGGTTGATTCTCAGCGAGTTTGAAAATCCTGACAACAAGGTTCTGTCTCCGTTACCGAGTGGTAACACAGTCCAAGAATTTCTAGAGAAGCAGTCGAGAAATCTTAGAGACTCTGGGAATACTAGTGAGTCGAACGGCTACAACGCTGGTGGACTGTTCTCTGGCGGCCCAAGACCTATTCTAAAAGCTAGCGTTGACGGAGGTTATTATATTACAACAAACGTAGGCGGTCAACCTAGGAAGACAGGTAACAGAATTCGCACAGTTGCCCCGTATCGGGTCAAAGTTGTTGCTAAGCGTGTAGTTAACATTGACTCAGTAAAACTAGGAGAGACGAGCGAAGGGTCTTACTCATCGGGCATAGGCGGGGCAGATCTCGCAAGAACTAAGCTTCAGTATGATGTTGTATTTAACGATCTTAATGCCCCAAAAATAGGCGAAGAAACTAGACTTACTGTCTGGCACGATGACTTAATGTCTGACCCAGATATTCTCTTTATGGCCCGTGTTGCCCCATACCTTGACGCGATGGGATTCGCTAATGGTGTCGTCCAGCAGCTAGCCTATGATACGGTGGCCACCGCGACTGGTGTTCCAGCTGACCAGCTTAACCTTCTTACGACTGATGCAAAAGAGTTTATGCATCCTGTTAACAACAGTATTACGCGTGCATTTGAAGAATCAGGCGGTCGAGGGCTAGCCGGTGTCATACAGAGCCTATCGTACGACTGGATTGATAATACCTCAACTTGGGAGGTTGACTGGGGATCCCGTGCACCAAAAGTTGCCAAGGTCAATGTTACGTTTGATGTGATTCATGATATGGTTCCAGGTCTGGACCACGGTGGTTACAACAGAGGGCCGGCCTACAATGTCGGTGCAATTAATAATGCCGCCATGGGTGATGCTGATTCTGACGAGGGTGGTGCATCTAAGAACACCTACAAGAGATCAGCCCTAGCAGGTGCACAGAAATTAAAGAAGAATTAGTGGGAGAAATATAGAAAATGTCACTGGGAAGATACACTTACGCTAACTTAATCGATGGGGGTCAAGGAAAGTCTAATCCGAGAATTTCAAGCAAGATATACTTAGCAGTTATGCGAGGTGCGATCCCGTTCCAGTCTAGAAAAGTCGAGCTGGGAGAGAGGCTTGACATTATTTCCGCTGAAACTTACGGTTCACCAGACTACTGGTGGGTCATAGCAGCAGCATCTGGTATTGGCTGGGGTCTACAAGTTCCAAGAGGCACTATCATTCGAATTCCAAACCAGTTATCATCGATCTTTAACTTGTGAGATAGGCTATGGGTTTTAAAGGTGAAATAAAAGAGTGGTGGTCGGGCGGGGCTTACGATATTAGTGGGTTTCCGCCACCCTCGAGCAGGCTGGATTTTGCCACACGTGAGCTAATTAGATTTTACTCTACAGATAGTATAAACGTCATCTCAGATTATTCAGCCTATCAGGGTGAGGGCACAGGAGAAATTGAACTCGGTGAGGCAGAAATCGCTGAGATGCAAGTTGGCGCTGAGGCTTACCAGAAGCTTAGGTCACTATTTCAGGATACTAGCTCAGGTGCCCTGGGAATTGAGGACCTGACAGAAGAAATTGATCTAAACTGTGTCAAGCTTGGCGATGAGCTTAACAGGCTAGTTGCAGTTAAATTTGAGAACTGGCTTCCCAGCGGTGTATGTGAAACAACAACACAAGATAAATTTGGTGTGATGGATCAGTGCGGATATCTTGTGGACAACCCTCTTAAACAGGGCTCAGGAAGCATGGGGCTTGAGGAGAAGAGATCCAGGCCCATGGGCGGAAACGAGCCAGGTCCCTCTGATGCTGTTAACAACCCGTATCTTTCTGCAATCATGCTAAATTCTCCCAGGCTATGTCCGGCGAACGCCATGTCCCGCGCGGGCTCCATATTCATGAATGCAATTCCCACACATGAGATGTCGCAGTGTGTTCCCTACATCTCAATTGATATTGTCTCTGAGGGTAACTTTCTCACAAACGGTGGTCGGCTTATGTCACTATTCGGCTTCACAGGCGAGAGCCCTTCATCCAAGGATCGGGGTTATTTTGGAGACTCGAACTCAGGAATCGACTTTCAAACTCTAACAGCTGAGAGAGATCTTGGTCAGTGGTGGGACTCTGTTGTTAACAAAGCTGTGAAAGGCGAAGCACTTGATCCGACAACAACTGAGGCTACTGAGTTTGAAGTTAACACCAGAAGGATCGCTGCTTCGGGAATTGAATTATTTCAAGCCCCGCAGACAATGAATAAGATTGGCGGTGGCGGAGGCCTAAACCCCACGGTCCCGCTTGCCACACTCACTTCATTAACTGTCGAAGTTTCTGGATTAGGCTTATCAACACTTTGTAACAAGACTGCAGCACTTGAGTTTGTTTTACATGATCGCTCTCAGCTTCGAATGATAGCGCCTCTTGTTGGCGCATCAACTTTCGCCTCAACTTACTTAAATATTGAGTTTGGCTGGTCACACCCGCAAGCAACATCTACAAACTCAGGTAACGTTTACGCGAATTTTTTAAATTCCCTTAGGTCCAGGTCATCATTTAACATTCAGATGGCCGACACTTCAATGATGGAAGACGGTCAGGTTAAAGTTAGATTAAAATTAGCATCAAGAGGCGTTACTGAGCTAGTAAACTTACCTGCGGCATCGGGTGTCAGCCACGTCCCGGCTTATGTCCTACAGCCATTCCTGGGCCCTCTTACCGAACAGATTGCTGACAATGCTGCAGGCTATTCAGGAGTTTTGCAGTCAGCAGAAGAAGGATTAAAAGAGGGTAACATGAGTCCTGTCGCAAAGCTGTCTGAGGCTAGGCTAACTGAGATTCAAAACGGATATAGTGCACTAAGCTCGATGACATCTCCCGCTGCGCAGATCCCACTTGATAAATATCGTGAACTTTTAAATGTCCTTCGACCTGAGTTAACTGACGCTGGCGCGACTGCTGATAGATCTGCAGCAATTGCCCTAGGGGTAGAGATTATTAAAGACATCTATGAAATTTCCGCAGAGGGTGATACTAGTATTAGTGAGACACTCGGGATGCAATTATCACAAAAAGCCCTGCTTCTTAGATCAATTGATATTTTTGAGGATGGTTTTACTGTCGTTGGAGCTGAAGACGAAGCTAGGAATCTTGCAAGAGCAGCTCAGCAAGCTACGATGACAGCCCTCATGGCCCTGGTAAGCGGAGCATCAGCAGCTAATATTGCAGAACACTTTGAGAATATCAACAAGGCGAGAGCCCTGGAGGATAAAAATAGAGGCAGTTTAAATCCGAGCCTAGGCTCAGCAATGATGGCTTACGTCGGTCGACCGCTCCAGGCCATTGGAAAGTATGATGAAGTTCAAATGATATTTTATCCATTCAACTCTCAGGCAGGCAGGATGGCTGACGTCAATATTGCGAGATTTCCGTTAATCGGTTTTGACTCATTCATTGTCGGTCTTGATATTGAGAATCCTAGGGTGTCTTGCTCTAGTTTTGCTGAACAGCTTTTTAGTGATACTTGTGGTCCTGAAAATCCTGGGCACCCAAATTACGGTCTTGCTGACCTCTACAGGAGGATCAGCCCGGAAGCACTTGAGGGTATGGAGGAAGAGAGTAAGGAAGCAGCAAGACAACAATTTCTTAAAGATAAGGCAGAGAGGCTTACGAAGCTTTATAAGTCTCCAGGCAGGCAGCCTATCTTTACTATTCCAGATCTTAACATATTTATTGAGTGCCTGCCTATGCGAGAAAGAGATGGCGGCATTGTGAACAGACGGGAGAAGCAGTGTGTTAGAATCCATGTTTATGATGCAAAAGCGGGAATTCCAGTTGAGGCCGAGCTTTTGCAGAGCATGGTAACTTCAGGCCGGGTTGCCCTTAAAATCGAAGCTGACGGCTCTGACGGCCCAGATATTGATGCAGACGAAGAGCACACCGTTGAGAGGCAGACAGCGCAGGCTGCAAAAGATGCGCAAGCTTCCAGGGGAGAAAAAATCCAGGAGCGCTTGCTAGAACAGGGCCTGATTGAGACGAGAACTGTAGACGAAGACACAGCTACCAATAGACCTGCGCAGCTAATATTTGTCAATAGTGGCCCCGCCGAAGTCATAAAAGAGGCGATAAAGTCAATATATCCACACATTGATTTCGGATCTCAGTACACTAATGTTAAAAGTATTGGAATGTCTTCCAATACGGGCGGTGCAGTTGGTCAAGTACTTCTTCTAAATGCTATTGAATCTAGCAGGACCTCTTTAGGCGGAGAAGCACAACCTTCTGCAGGACTTGATGATATATTTATTGTTCCAACACGTGCAACCCTAAGGATAGCAGGATATCCAAACGTTCGATATGCTGAGAAATATTATATTGATATGGGAACTGGAACCACAGCGGATAATTTTTACTACGTTACAGGAATTCAGCACACGCTTGGCCCGGGTAACTTTGAAACTACACTGACTATGACCTATAATGGCTCTGCTACCAATAGGTCTCTTAGAAATACAATGGAGTCTATTGCTAACGCAAAGAATGATTAGCAGACTCTAGAAAATAATCTTAAAAATATATTATTTTTAATTTATAATTTTTCTATGAAGCTTGTAATTTCTAAAAGCGAAATAGGCACAGCACATCACCTCTCGTATGACGGTAAAAACTGGTCATGGGTAAATAGTTTTTCTAGCGATGATATTCTCTGGGGGTTTGATGGGCTTAAGCAAGACCTGAGAGAGTCAGCAGCTGCAGGAAATCTTGAAGTTATTAATTTTCACAAAACGCCCTGGGGAATTGCACAGTCTCAGGTCCAGGCATCGGGAAATCCCAGGTGGCAACACCTTATGCCCTTCAATGTATGGAAAAAGTATGTTTCTGACCTTGTCAATCAGCTCTGGTTGTACTTTAAAGATTCGGATAACAGTTACTATGTTACAACATTTCTAAGGAACAGAGAGCTTTCTAGAAGCATTTCAAAAGCTGGAATAAGAGAGGATATTCTAAGAAAAAAGATTGAGTCATCTAAGGATGCACAAGCTGCTGTATTAAAGAAATTTCTACCTGACACAAGCGGTTTCGCCCCTGTTAGTAGATACTCTTTTTCAAAGACTGTAACTGGTCGAATGACAGTGGAATCCGGACCTAATATTTTGACATTGAAGAGAGAGAATCGAAAAATACTAAAGTCTAATTACAGCAACGGTAAGATAGTAGAGATCGATCTCCAATCAGCTGAGCCTAGGGTTGCACTCTCTCTGTTTGGAAAGACAGTTTCAGGAGACGTCTATGCAGATGTTTTGTCATCTCTAAACATGACAGTAACTAGAGATGCAATTAAAGTTGCAACTCTTGCTGCTCTCTACGGAGCATCACACCACACATTAAAGTCACACCTTCCAGATGCTGTAAGTTCAACTATGGTCCTGGATAGGGTGAGAGAGTACTTTGGTGTTAGACATATTGAAAAAATGCTAAAAGATCAGCATGACAGTGCCGGCTACATTACAAATACACACGGAAGAAGAATATTCTCCGAGTTTCCAAGTCTAAATCACTTAATACAATCTTCTGCCGTAGATGTATCTTTTGACGTATTTGAGTCGCTGATTAGTAAAATTAGAAAATCAGATATTCAAGCCACTCCCTTATATTTTATACACGATGCAATCATTCTTGATGTTAGCTCACAAGATATGAGAAAGCTAAAAGAGGTTTGCAAAAATGGCTTTAGATCACCTGTAACCAAAACAATCTTTCCAGTCAAGATAAAGGAGATAAATTGACTACACAGTTAGAAAATATGAAATCAAATTGGGATAAATATAGAACCCTATGCGAGAAGCTTAATGACGAAAATATAAATATGTTTCTTGAGTTTATGGACGAAAGACTTCTGATGTGCCCAGCATCACAAAGAGAGAGCGAGTATGGCTCACATCCTGGCGGCTTAGTAGAGCATGCAGTGAAAGTTGCGTACACAATGAAATCAATTAATGAGGCGGTAAATATGGGAGTTTCTACATCATCAATTCTAAAAGTGGCACTGCTACACGAGATAGGGAAGATAGGTGATGAAGAGTCTAGCCTTTTTATTGAGCAAGACTCAGACTGGCACAGAGAAAAGCTGGGTCAAAACTACAAGTATAACGAAAATCTTCAGAAAATGTCTGTTTCTCATAGGACACTACAGCTTCTTCAGCGCTTTGGAATTAAGCTATCTCAAGACGAGTGGATAGCTATTCAAATAGCACCCGGATCACACTATGAAGAAAATAGATTCTACGTAGGTTCTGAGCCAAGCATAGCACTTCTTTTGCAGAAAGCAAAATCTCTTGTAATTCACAAGTCAACCTCTTAGAAGCTAGATAATTATTCTATGAGATGAGTACGAAAAAGAAAGAATTTTTAAAAAAATATGCTAGCAGCATGAAGAATGTTACCAATCAAGGTGTGTGGTCAGCACGTGGAATAGGCATCCCAGTCGCTGGCGCAATTTTTGGCGGTGATGATTACAAAGAGAAGATAGGTAAAAACAGAACCCCTTGGTATCTAACAAAAGGTAGACCATCAATGCCAGCTGATGCTGGCTGGTCAAGCTTAAGCATGTCAAGAGTCAATAAGGGAGAAGATAGAGATCTATACGACTCTCAGCACAGAGAAATGTTTCCTAATCAAAGCATGCAAGAAGAGGACGATCTAGATACTTATGTAAGTAAATCTCAGGAGAGAAAGAAAATGAGCTATTTTAATGAAAATAAGATAGTTGTAGACTCCAAGTACTCTTTGCTTAATATTTCCAAAGATCTTTCTGAGCAGATAGATTTTGAGAGACTGGAGATCGATGATTTCATTCCAGACAGGCTCGAACCCTTTGTAGACTCTGCAATTGAAACCGGGGGTGAGTATATTTCTGACATTGTAGACAGAGCTCGAGAAATTGGAGAACCTGCTTATAATCTACTTGCACAGAAGGTAGAAGATTTAACGGGAAGCTCTGTTGAGCCTAGTGCTATAAAAGATGTAGCCCTAGAGGTCGGAAGAGACTTTCTAGCCTTGACAGCAGCCGGTATTCCTGTTATCGGTACGCCAATAGCAGCGGGATATGTACTGTACAATATCGGAGAGTTACAGGGTGATAACGACAGGATGAGAAGAGAGTTTGATGAACTTCTTGTCAATGGTACTGAAGAAGATATAGAAAGTCTTCAGCGAGCAACAGCTGAAACTTTTGATGATTATATTGATCTACTTCAGGCAACAGTATATCTTATTCCGTTTGTTGGTGCAGCGAGAGGCATTGTTGCCGCAGCAGGCCGTCTCTTAACTAAGGCAAAAGCTCCCGCTGTCTCAAGTGCAGTTGGTCTTTCTGGAGCTGGAAGCTCTGTTCTTAAATCAGCAATTAAATCAGAGATATTATTAAGCCCTGTATTTAAGTTTGCTGTAAGTCTCGAAGATACAGAGGTAACTGATGTTTTTGATATTGATAAAACATATTACTTTAATGTTCTCTGGGGCTCTGTTCGAAATTTAGTTGTTGCAGCAGAATTAATTGATGACGCTTTGCTACAGCTAGAAGAATTTAAATCTACCAGTCCACAGGGTGAATTTAAATATGACCCAAGCAAGTCAAAGATAGACGGTCTTGAAGTTTCTGAAGCAAGATCAAGACTTGCTAGTGGAAATTATGACTCTATTGTCTCTGATCTTCTAGACAGAGTCGAGTCAGACATAAGAGACGGTTTAGAGACAGAGATGTCAAATATATTTCCCGACACAAGCGCAGTGTCATCACTTATGGAGAAAAAAATGAATATAAATAGAAAACTACTTTCTGACCTCATAAAAGAAGTAATGCTATCTGAGGCACCATACGCCCAGCCAGAAGGCTGGTCTTTTAGAGAGCCTCAAATGGGTGAAGGTTACGAAGATTCATCAGATTCTGAATATAACTTGGACAATCTCGTAAATGTTAAAACAGACTCAGGTTACATGAGATATCAATCGAGACCCAAAAACTTAGAGGAGCAAGCTCTAAGAAGAATAATTAGAAGAAAGCTTAGTGAAGGAAAAGAGCAAGATTCTAAATCAGAGTCATCAGACAATAGTGACGATGTAGATGAGCAAAGCGTAGTTGCTAATATTGCCGGAGTCAGCACGCCCTTAGGAACAGGTCCCAAGTATCCTAAAAAAGATTAGTATTTTAGCTTAATTGTTGAAAAATTTTTATTTTTACTGTAGTATATAAATGCAGTGGATAATCCATTGAATATTGCATTTTAAACATTGGAGAAAATAAAGATGGCAATTGACTTTGAAGCAATTAGAAAAAAGCTTGATCGGCTTAGTGGAGCTACACGAAACAGATCAGTAATGTGGAAGCCGACAGAGGGAGAAGAGCACATCGTTCGTCTTCTTTCATTTCCAGATAATGACGGACAGCCCTTTCGAGAGATGTGGTTCTATTACGGAATAGGTAATAATAGAGGACTACTGGCGCCTAATCAGTTTGGAAACCCAGACCCAATCCAGGAGCTAATTACAACTCTTAGAGAGGACGGCTCCAAAGAGTCCTATGAGCTAGCCAAGAAGCTCTATCCTAAAATGCGAACTTACGCACCGGTTATTGTTCGAGGCGAGGAGGATAAGGGTGTCCAGATCTGGGGCTTTGGAAAGACCGTATACCAGGCTCTTCTAGGGTTGATGCTTGATGAAGATTATGGAGATATTACAGATCCAAAGACAGGTCGTGATATCAAGGTTTCTTGCGTAAAGCAGCCAGGCCGAAAATGGGCAATGACTGAAGTAAGGCCTCGAGGCAAAGAGTCAAATCTTTCAGACAGCAGTGATCAGGCGTCTGAGTGGATTGGAAACATTCCAAACCTTGATGATATTTATCAGTGCAAGACATACGATGAGCTTTCGAAAATTGTCAATGACTGGGTCTCTGAAGGCGAAAATACAGCATCAGATGGTTTTGACAATATTCCTGCAGCATCAGGAAACAGCTCGACCTCAGAAGGTGAAGGAAAGTCATATAGTAATCTAGATGACGCCTTTGCAGATCTAATGGACGAATAGAGATATAGCTTAAAACATATAAATAAACGGCACCGCTTGGTGCCGTTTTTTGTACACAAGCTAGTCTTGCAGTATACTAGACTTATAAAAAGAAGGTGAAAATGCCAAAAGAAAGTACATCTGAAGATTTCACTCAGGATCTTATAAAATCTCTAAATAAAGACCACGGTCAGAGAGTTGCTTACAACCTTTCCATAGATGAGTCACCGACTCATGTTAATAGATGGATAAGTACAGGATCTAGACAGCTTGATTACATCATAGCTAATCGACCTGACGGAGGCTTGCCAGAAGGTCGAATTGTTGAGATCTTTGGTCCCCCTAGCATCGGTAAATCTCACATTGCAATTCAGATTGCAAGATCCACACAACAAATGGGCGGAATTGTAGTTTATATTGATACTGAGAATGCAACTTCTGTTGAAAATCTAGGCCTTCTTGGTGTCGATATTACAAAAAGATTTGTATATGTTGACACGCACTGTACAGAGGAGGTTCTTTCTATTGCAGAGTCAACCATTGTAAAAGCCAAAGCTATGAACAAAGATGTTCCAGTTACTATTATCTGGGATTCTGTGGCAGCATCTTCTCCAAAGGCAGAGCTTATTGGAGATTATGATAAAGAATCTATTGGCTTGCAAGCACGTGCAATCTCAAAGGGTATGCGAAAGATTACCGGAGTCATTGCTAACGAGAATGTTTTGCTTATCTGTTTAAATCAAATTAGGACTAAAATCGGAGTTATGTATGGCGATCCTACTACTACACCCGGGGGTAAGGCAATCCCTTTTCACTCATCTGTACGAATTAAGCTGGGGGCCGGCCAGCAGATAACTAACAAAGATAAAGAGGTCATCGGTATCAATGTCTCTGCAAAAACAATTAAGAACAAGGTTGCACCTCCTTTTAGATCTGTTAATTTTGAAATTCATTTTGGAAAGGGAATTGTAGAGCACGAGCAAGTTTTTGATCTTCTTCGAAAGCACGGCCCAGAGAACATAGAGGGTCAAGAGATATCTGTTTCTGGCACTGGATCTTGGAAAAACTTTTCCGTTGTAAATACTGCTACGGGAGAAGTTTTAGTGGAGAAAAAGTTCTATAAGTCACAATTTAATGAAATTATGTCAGATCCAGAATATTCCAGATACGTTGATATATTGCTTGAAAAAGCTATGGTGAGAAAATTACAACAAGATCCTGAAATAGATGTTGATTCTCTTTCTGAAGTTGAAGCAGCTGTTATGGAAATGGAGCTTGGTGGGCTTGAATAATAATGAAAACCTGCTTGATAGTCGATGGTTTAAATTTATTTACTCGTCATTATATTGCAAACCCTTCTACCAATAAGAATGGTGAATCTGTAGGTGGAATTACAGGTACACTAGTTGCTATCTCTTCGTTAGCAGAAAGATTTTCACCCGATAGAGTGATTGTAGTCTGGGAGTCTGGTGGCTCTGCTAGGAAAAGAGCGATCTTTAAAAATTACAAATCAGGAAGAAAACCTCAGAAGCTTAACAGATATTACGGCGAAGATATTCCCAATACAATTGAAAATAGAAATTCTCAAATAAGTGTCCTGATATCACTTATATCCAGTCTTCCAATCGTACAGGTATACGTTCCAGATTGTGAAGCCGATGATGTTATCGGATACCTTTGCAAGTACAGGTTGAGTGACCAGAGAAAAGTTATTGTTTCTTCAGATAAAGATTTTTATCAACTTCTTGACAAGAAAACTATCATATACTCACCAACTTGGAAAAAGTTTGTCTCTTTTCAAGAAGTTCAAGAAAAGTTTAAAATATCATCTCAGAACTTTTGTCTAGGAAAAGCAATCTGCGGAGATTCTTCGGATAATATTCCCGGAGTTAAAGGCGCGGGATTTAAAACTATAGCAAAAAGATTTCCAAAACTAGAAGAAAATAATTTTTTTACAATTTCTGAACTTATCAATCATTGCAAGAGAGAGATAGAAAGTGGCTCTAAGGTTAAAGTATACAAGAGTATCCTAGAATCTGAAGATGTCATAAGGCGAAATTGGAAATTAATTAATCTTGATACGAACAATTTGTCTCATAGCCAAATTTGTAAAATAAACAGTTCTGTTGATACTTTTGGCCCTACACCAAATAAAATGAAAATACTTAAAATCTTAAAAAACCATTCTATTCAAAACATCGATATAGATAGAGTTTTTTTATCAACAAAATTCCTTAAATAAGAGAAGTGTAAATGAAAGAAGAAGCATATTTTGGAAAGTACGGAAAGTCATTTCAAGAAAAAATATTTCAAGCCTTTATAGCAGATTCCAATTGGGCTGCTCAAATGATTGAAATTATGACCCCCTCGTACTTTGAGAAAGAATATTTGAAATATTTAACAACCAAATATTTTTCATACTATCAGAAATACAAGTGCTTCCCAACCCTTCCGTTGCTTATAACGATCGTTAGAGATGACTTGCATCAGGGCAATGACGTCATACTAAGAGATCAAATTGTTGAGTTTTTACACAGAGTTAAAACAAATCCAGATATTGGGGATCTTTGCTTTGTAAAAGAAAAAAGCCTTGATTTTTGCAAGAAGCAATCTTTAAAAGATGCACTAGAGCAAGCTGTTGACCTTATAGCTACAGAGAAGTATGACTCTGTAGTTACTTTAATGAAAGATGCAATCTCTAGAGGTTCTCCCGCAACTCTAGGTCATGATTTTTTTAATGACTACGAGACAAGATTTACTCATATTGCAAGATCTACTTGTCCCACAGGCCTTCAGCAAATTGATAAAAAAGATATTTTAAACGGCGGCCTAGGAAGAGGCGAGATCGGTGTTATTACAGCTCCCACGGGAGTAGGAAAATCACACTTTCTAGTTCACGTAGGGTGTGAAGCCCTAAAGGTGGGAAAAAATGTAATCCACTACACATTCGAGCTTTCTGAAAGAGCAGTTGGTCTAAGATATGATAGTAATCTTTGCAACATACCTAGCAATGAAGTTGTTGAAAAGAAAGATGATGTCATCAAAACTTATGAGGATCAAGATCTAGGAAGGCTAATTATCAAAGAGTATCCTACAGGATCAGCAACCGTAATGACAATTAGAAATCATATTGAAAAATTACTGTTAAAAGGATTTGTCCCTAGCCTAATTGTAATTGACTATGCTGATATTATGAGATCTTCTAGGTCATATGATTCATTAAGGCATGAGCTAAAGCTTGTTTACGAAGAATTGAGAAATCTTGCAATGGACATGAACATCCCCGTGTGGACAGCATCTCAGGCAAACCGAGAGGCGTCAAATGCTTCTGTCGTGGGCTTGGAGAATATGTCCGAGGCTTATGGAAAGGCCATGGTTGCAGACGTTGTTCTTTCAATATCTAGAAAGCCAATGGAGAAATCAACTGGAGCTGGCAGGCTTTTTATTGCAAAAAATAGAGCAGGTCGAGATGGAATATTGTTTCCAATCCATCTAGACACTTCAATGTCCAAGCTTAAAATTGTTCAAGATGCATCTGAAATGTCACTATCGGAAGTTGTAAAGTCCGATGAAAGTGATATGAAAGATCTTTTAAAGAAAAAATGGAGACAGGTCAATTCTTGACTGTAATATTGAGACTATAAAGGGAGAAAAATGTTTACTTATGATGATGCATACAGAGAGAGTTTAGAATATTTTAAGGGTGATGCTCTTGCAGCTAATGTTTTTGTAACAAAATACGCTCTTTCGAACAGTGAGGGAGATTATCTTGAAGAGTCTCCGGGGGACATGCATAGTCGCCTGGCTGGTGAATTTGCCAGAATAGAAGAAAAATATCCAAACCCGATGTCAGAAGACGAGATTTTAAGCCTGTTTGCTGATTTTAAGTATATAATTCCCCAGGGTTCCCCTATGTCAGGAATTGGAAACCTAGAGCAAGTACAGTCAATTTCTAATTGCTTTGTTGTTGAGTCTCCATACGATTCATACGGTGGAATCCTTAAGACTGATCAAGAACTAGTTCAAATTGCAAAACGACGCGGAGGAGTAGGGTTTGATATATCGAACATCCGGCCTAAAGGAATGACAACGGGCAATGCTGCAAGGACTACAGATGGTATTGAAGTCTTCATGGATAGATTCAGCAACTCATGTCGAGAAGTAGCACAGGGGGGCCGCAGAGGCGCTTTAATGTTAACTATCTCAGTACACCATCCACAAATTCTTGACTTCATTAAAATTAAACAAGACTTGAAAAGAGTCACTGGGGCCAATATATCTGTCAGGGTAACAGATGAATTTATGAATGCTGTTAGAGAAAATACTAAAGTTGAGCTCAGATGGCCAGTTGACTCTGAGTCTGCTAAAATCTCTATAGAAGAGTCAGCTAGAAAAATATGGGATGACCTAATAGGTGCAGCACATTCTTCAGCCGAGCCAGGTGTCCTATTCTGGGACACAGCAAAGAGAGAAACGCCTTCTGACATATACGAAAGTGAAGGATTTGGATCTGTCTCTACCAACCCGTGCGGAGAGATTATTCTATCTCCATACGACTCTTGCAGGCTAATGCTTGTAAACTTGACTTCTTTTGTTACTAATTCTTGGTCTGAAAATTCTTCTTTTGACTACGGAGAGTTTGCGAGAAAAGTTCAAAAAGCTCAAAGATTAATGGACGACATGATTGATCTTGAAGTGGAGCAAGTTGATAGAATAATTAAGAAAATTGAAAATGATAGGCAGCCCGCAAATGTTAAGAAGATTGAAAAAGATCTATGGCTAAGAATTCGAGATCAAGCTTTAAACGGCAGAAGAACTGGGCTGGGGATAACTGGGCTAGGCGATACTTTGGCAATGCTAAATGTAGCTTATGGGTCTGATGAGGCTATTAAAATTACAGAAGAGATTTATAAGTGGCTCGCGATTAACTCTTATGAATCTTCAATTATTCTCGCCAAGGAAAGGGGATCTTTTCCTGTCTGGAGTTTTGAAAGAGAAAAAGATCATAGCTTCGTTTCAAAAATTATTCAAGAGCTTTTGCCACACAGACAAGAAGATTATAGGAAGTACGGAAGAAGAAATATAGCAAATACGACCACAGCGCCTGCAGGCTCTGTCTCAGTTCTAACTCAAACAACATCTGGTATTGAGCCGGCTTTTATGCTCCACTACACACGTAGAAAGAAGCTAACTGGTCAGGATGCTGATGCTCGGGTTGATTTTGTTGACGATTCTGGAGACAAATGGCAAGAATACACTGTATATCATCACGGATTTAAGCAGTGGATGAGTACTGTCGATGTAGAAAAAGATGAAGCAGTGACCAATGAGAAGATGGTTGAGATAAGCCCATATGCTGGTGCTACTGCCAACGAGATTGACTGGGTTGCAAAAGTAAAGATGCAAGCAGCGGCACAGAAGTGGGTTTGTCATGCAATATCTAACACAACAAACCTTCCGGAGAATATTGATGTTGAGACAGTTAAAGATGTCTATATGACAGGATGGGAGCTTGGTTGCAAAGGTGTTACAGTCTACAGGGAGGGAAGTCGGTCAGGCGTCCTTGTCTCGTCTGATGATGGCACAAAAAATTCTCGAGATTCAAGCGAAATTATTTTACAGTCTGCACCTCGTCGACCAGAAGCACTAGACTGTGATATTCATCAGGCAAACATTAAAGGTGAGGCCTGGACTATACTAGTCGGACTGATGAATGGCAAGCCTTATGAGATCATAGGCGGTCTTTCTGAATATGTTGAGATCCCTAGGAAGCACACAACTGGAAAAATCCGCAGGCGTTTAAGAAAATCGGTCAATTCTAAGTACGATCTAATTGTTGGAACTAATGGCGATGAATTTGTGATAAAAGACATTGTTAAGGTATTCGATAACCCCAACCATTCAGCATTCACCAGAACGATATCACTGGCATTACGTCATGGCGTTCCTGTTCAGTATATGGTGGAGCAGCTCCAGAAGGATAGAGATGCTGATCTTTTTAGTTTCTCAAAAGTCACTGCTAGATGTCTAAAGAAGTACATAGCGGATGGAACAAAAGCTAGCAATGGAGTTTTTGATGTAGCTTGCTGTGACAATCCTAACATAGTCTATCAAGAAGGCTGCGCGACTTGCTTAAATTGCGGCGCAGCAAAATGTGGATAGCAATGTCTTATTCTAAAAAAGTTATTGATCATTTTGAAAACCCACAAAACATGGGATCTTTAGACAAGAATAGTCCTGACGTGGGCACTGGGATTGTCGGTGCACCTTCTTGCGGTGATGTGATGAAGCTTCAATTAAAGATTGATGACAGTGGAATTATTGAGGAGGCGAAGTTTAAAACTTTTGGATGCGGCTCAGCAATAGCTTCAAGCTCATTGATAACAACTATGGTAGTAGGAAAAACTCTCGAAGAGGCTAGTAAGATTAAAAATTCTGACATAGCTATCGAGCTTAGCCTGCCGCCTGTCAAGATACATTGTTCAGTTTTAGCTGAAGATGCTATTAAAGCAGCTATAAAAGACTACAGGAGTAGAAAAAATGCATTGGATTAGTAATGTCTCACCTCTAATCAAAGAGATTGAGCTAAGAAAAAGCCCAACTATAATAAGGGTTAATAAGTTTGATGAGGATTCGGCAAAGAAGTTTGCTGAGCAAATGGCGTTAGCCCACAATACAGGCCAAAAAGTTATTCCTGTTGTCATAGATTCATACGGCGGACAAGTTTATTCGCTAATGTCAATGATTGCAGCAATTAAATCTGCAGAGATTCCTGTTGCTACAATTGTTGAAGGAAAGGCTATGTCTTGCGGGGCCGTCTTGTTTTCTTTTGGCGAAGAGGGCTTAAGATTCATGGATCCAGATGCAACTATTATGATTCACGATGTCAGCTCTATGGATTTTGGGAAGGTTGAGGAGCTTAAGGCTAGCGCCGCAGAGGCAGATAGGCTCAATGAAAAGATCTATACCATGATGGCAAGAAATTGTGGAAAGAAAGATGATTACTTTATGAAGATTGTTGATAAAAAGAAGCACGCAGACTGGTTCTTGGATTCTGAAGAGGCTAAGAAGCACAATTTAGCAAATCAGCTTAGACTGCCTAAGATTTCTATAAATGTATCAGTTGAAATTGAACTTGAATAAGAGCTATTTTAAAAATGGATAAAGACTTCTATAATAGCTCAAGCGCAGCAAAGTTAGGCTGGGAGCCTAGCTGGTTCGGGTGTGATGAGTTTGATCATGAGCTTGTTAAGGCAGTACAAAAATGGCAGCGTGCCAATGGTCTTAAAGCGGACGGACTAGTTGGTCCAACAACTTACAGAAGAGTCTGGACAGAAAGAGAGGCAAGCATATCTGACCATAAGCCCACCTCAAATGTATACACACCCGGAGACAAACACATAGTTCATAACGGAAAGTTTATCCCAATTGAGTGGGAAAAAGTAGTGCTTTGGGATGAAGAGGGCGGATTTTCTGCAAACAAAGGATGCTACACAAATCTTTCAGGAAAAGAAGATAGAAAGCCGACGATGTTTGTTAACCACTGGGACGTCTGCTTATCATCTGAGTCTTGTGCTAAAGTCTTAAACAAGCGAGGGATATCAGTTCATTTTCTAATCGATAATGATGGAACGATATTTCAGATGCTAGACACTCAGCACAAAGCATGGCACGCAGGTATTCCAAGATACGAGGGCGGAAACAGCAAGGGTGTCGGTGTCGAAATTGCCAATGCGTACTACCCAAAGTATCAGAACTGGTATGTTAAGAATGGTTTTGGAGAAAGACCTCTCCAGGAGCATGGTTACGTTCACGGCAAGACACTAGATCCGTTCTTGGATTTTTACCCTGTTCAACTTGAAGCCCTCAAGGCACTTTGGAAGGCGTGTCATATTGGTATTGGAATTCCTCTTGATTACCCCAAGAACAGTGAAGGCTATATTGAAACCGGAGTCCACAAGGAGTGTGAGCGAGGAAGGTTCCATGGGGTTTGTAATCACTACAACTTTATTAAAACAAAAATTGACTGCGCGGGTCTTGATCTTCCCAGTCTTTTAGGTGAGGTTAAAAAAACACCAATATACTGTATTGATTAGAACAAGCACATTCTAAAAAATATTTACTAGGGTAAGATAAACTCGGGAGTCTGGAGAAATGTATGAGTATAGAGCGTACGTCAGAAAAGTCTACGATGGTGACACTGTTACTGTTGATATTGACCTTGGTTTTGATGTTGTACTTAAAGCTCAAAAAATACGTCTCACAAAAATAAATGCTCCTGAGGTTCGAGGTAAACAACGGTCTGAGGGTCTTAAGTCCAGAGACGCTCTCCGGGACAAGATCGGAAACAAGTGGATAAAGATAAAAACACAGAAAGATAAAAAGGGCAAGTACGGTCGATGGCTTGGCGAAATCTGGCTCGATGAGGAATGTGTTAACGACTGGCTTCTCAAAGAGGGCTATGCAGAGGAATACAAGTGAAATTTTTTAACTGGATAAAGCATCGAATTTTACATAAGCTTGATCACTTCTCTTTAACAAAAATAAAAAAGTTTCTAAGAGAAAATGGTCTTGCTTTTGTTATTATATTTATAGTCTGGGAGATTATTGAAGATGTTGGGTTCCCTTTGCTTTTTATATTTCTTGGAAATTATGTTCATCCCGTCTTTTATGCAGGCGCGCCAGCCGCGTGGTTGCTATGTCTTCACTGGCTCGCAGTACCTATCATGTGGGGAATGTGGCTAAAAGTAAAAAAATGAATCTAAGTCTTGATAAAATAACTGGTAATACACCGCTAGTAAAGATAACTGACAAGATATACGGCAAACTTGAGACTTATAATCCTTCTGGCTCAGTAAAGGACAGAATGATAACGTACGTTGTAAAGGAAGCTGTTAGATCTGGTGAGATAAATGAGCAAACAGTCTTATGTGACGCAACTAGTGGAAATACCGGAATAGCACTTAGTATGGTGGCAGCATCTCTAGGGCTGAATTGTGTAATTTTTATGCCAGCTAATATGTCAGAAGAGCGAAGACAGATGATGTCAGTATACGGTGCTAAGATTATTAATGCACCAGATGATGATTTTGAAAGAGCAATACAGATGAGAGATGAATTTATTTCTTGTGGTAAAAATGTCTGGTCACCAATGCAGTTTAGCAATCCAGGAAATATTCTATGCCACGAGACAGTGACAGGTCCCGAGATTCAGCGACAAATATTTCAGCTTGGGCTAAGCTGGTCTTCTTTTGTCCACGGCAGCGGAACTGGAGGAACAATAGAGGGTGTACGAAGATTTTTAGAAAATTCACCAACTAAAACTTATATGGTTGTTCCTGCTGAATCCCCTCATGGAATACAAGGTATCGGAGACGGAAAAGATTATCTTGCAGATCCAGAAATGATGGATGGAGTCATAGTCATAGAAACTGAAGCAGCAATCGATAGAGCTAAAAAGTTTGCTAAAGAAACTGGCCTACTTGTAGGAATTAGTGCTGGTGCTAATATTTTAGCATCTGAGATGCATGTTGCAGAAAATAATCCTGAAGGGGTTGTTGTAACAATGCTTTGTGACAGGGGAGAGAGATACATGTCAATTTATGGAGAGATATGAAGATTAGACTTTTAAAACCAGTTTTTTTTGAGAACAGCCGACTCCCAGTTATCCTGTCTAAAGTTTCGCCTATTAACATATGGGCGTTTAGCTTTGGTTTTTGGGTATGGTGTCGGGGCGAAATGGATGAAAGAGTTAGGACACACGAGACTATACACTTTCAACAGCAGCTTGAAATGCTATTTATTTTTCAATGGATTCTATATGGCCTCTTCTGGCTTGTTGGAATGATAAAATATAGAGATGGAGAGGTAGCCTATATGAGAAATCCATTTGAACAAGAAGCTTACGAAAATGATGAAAATCAGTTTTATATGATTACAAGAAAAACCTGGGCCTGGAGAAAGTTTAAAATATAGTTATCCGACTCTACGGAAGAATTCTAGAGCTTGCTACATCTTCCATGCTCTCGCCCGTAGATCCTACAACAGACCAGGTTCCACCATTATTTGTTGACTTAATAATATTATTAGAAGTTCCATCCGTAACAACTATCCAAGTGCCGTCGCTATACGCTAGGCCAGCTGGTGAATCTGTCCCAGGGATTGATGTTGTTGTTGACCACGATGCTGCATCGTCTGTGCTGATATACACATTTCTTATTCTGTCAACTGCCATCCATACATTTGTTGACCCTGCTGCAATGTACCTTAGATCTTCTGAAGAGGTGAAAACCCTTGAAAAAGAATTACTATCAGATGCTCCAGGAGCGATACTTCCAGTCACAATACCCAACAATGGGAAAGCTGCCACCCATTTGTCTGATTTGTATGCAATATTGTAATCTCTGTTGCCTGTATAATTTATACCGTAATTCGTAGGCCAATTCCAAGCTTCAGACCAGGTTGCACCATCATCAAAAGATTTCCAAATTGAGGGTCTTCCAGTATTGTACACAGTTGCTGCAAGAGCCCATGTACCTGTACCATCTTGGGCAATACCTTTTGCTCTGTTTAAGTTTAGATCTATATTGCCACTCCACGACCCTGATACGTTTCTCTTTACTCGAGCTCTTGTTGCTAGAACCCATGCTCCATCTCCATTGTTACCGTATTGTAATGCTCTGTGATCAGATTTGTTTGTAATCCTCTCTAGCCCGCTCCAGCTACCAGCACCGGCTGACGGGCTGGATCCGCTAGATATGTAAGAGTTACCAGTTCCAATCATCCACAAGCTATCTCCTGTGACAGTGTCTTTTCCATAGGCTACACTGCGAAGATTTGTATCTGTCGAGTCAGAAAGTTGATAAGCTGTCCAGCTATCAGCATTTGTTGATACAGCTACCGTTCCACTCTGGCCCACTGCAACCCATGTTGTCTGTCCCCCTGCTCTTATAATAATTGGCATATCTCTCTCTTTCTCTATATCGGCAAGTATACATTTCCGACTATACACATGATATCTTCTGTGGAGTTATAGATATGATCCGCAATACGAGTCCAGGTAACACCTGAGTTTGTGCTTTCGAGGAGTACTCCGTCTTCGCAAGATGCTAGCCAGGTAGATCCGTCTGTAACTACATTTAGGACTTTTTCGCTAGCTGGCATCAGGCTTGAGACATCTACAACGTTAAAGTTTGTCATTGTGGGATTTCCGCTTCCGTCAAGTCCAACATCTGCATATGCCATCTTCTGCGTTCCGTACGGTGCAATGACAACTCTTCCGGTTCCATCTGCTGCTATAGCATTTCTTCTAAAGAACCGACTCTCTACTGCGTCTGTGTTGGGAATTTGCTCGGGTCTGGGAAGCGTTGT
>Ga0163179_10000216_pt1 | contig 40751 bp, 31 predicted proteins | sample AtlANTMetagenome_FD_109643 | JGI IMG/M metagenome (GOLD analysis project Ga0163179, IMG submission 109643) | Marine eukaryotic phytoplankton communities from the Atlantic Ocean - Atlantic ANT 2 Metagenome | ecosystem: Environmental > Aquatic > Marine > Oceanic | place: North Atlantic Ocean... | reverse complement strand
ATAATAGCCCCCTCGCAGGAGCTGATAAACAGGAGCGCTGTGGCAGTCTGCCGTATAAAAATTCCCCAACGGATCCAGGCACATGCCGAACGGATTGACCTGACCAAAAGTGTGCTGTTCCACACGACTTCCATCCAGACGAACACGATACGTATTACCAGAATTCATGACCACTCTGGAACCGTCGGTTCCTGTGATCGTTGTGTCATTGTTGAATCCATGCGTAGCATACAACCAACCGTCGAACCCTCTGGTGAAAGAGGCATTCATACCGTGCGTGTCTCGTTCCCATCCTAATGGACCATAACGTTTTTCTCGTCTCTCAGCCATTCCATCGCCGTCCGTGTCTTCATACCACCAGAGGTTCGGGATGCTCCAGACCAACACTCCATTTTTGTATGGGTAAAGACCAATCGGAATATTTAATCCATCAGCAAAGGTGGTGATCTTGTCGTATGCCCCATCTTTATCCGTATCAGAAAACACTTTAATGCTGTCCCTGCCCTTCTGATTTGAGGGAGCGGGAAAAGGGTATTCCAAAGTATCTGTTACCCACAGTTGTCCTTTTGCGTCAAAGGCCATGTTCATGGGTTTGGAAATATCCGGCTCGGATGCCACCAGCTCGATTTCAAAGCCTGGTGGCAGCTCGAAAGCCTGTCTCTCCTGAGCCGGGCTCAATGGTTCGGTGTTCCTTACCCCTGCGGCAAATGGATTTTGTGGCGGGTTCCCCTGCCCCAGTAAACTAAAAATCCAGCTGCCTTGTGTCCACGGGAACACACATACAAAGATAATGATTGCAGATCGATGAAGCTGGTTATTCATAAGCATTGCGATTGTTTAATCGGGAGAATCAATTATTTCCACGGGTTATTTGGTTTGTTACTGACGCTGTCATCGCCTGAGAGCGCTCCAGTTTTTCCTGTCGCATTTCCTCTCGAATGCCGGGCAATTCATTGCGTTTTTTGTCAACGATTATTCCCATGATAATCGCAGCCAATACAGTCAGCCCAATTAATGGCCAGTTAGACTTGATAAATGGGGTCATAAATTTGTGAGAAACAATAGCCGGTTGGCCTCTGTCCTGACAAGAGCTTGTCCAGCCTAATACGGTTTTGGCGAATGGCAAACCTTACCATTTTATTTCCATGTTCAATCTTCTAAGGCCGGCTCACGGTGATCGTTTCCCTGATCATCAGGTTGCCCACTCCGCAAGGAAGAGAGATAGAAGGGGCATTTCTTAACCTGAAATGGAATATTTTTTCCAGTTATGTTTCATGGCATGTCCCTAAGGACGATTCATTCCTGCACGAATGTTGTCGAATCCTGAAAGAGTCATTTGGAAGGTTCTCATTCGGACATATCATTTGTTGGAGCAATGAAAAACAATCTCTGATCAAAATAAACGCCACTTACAAGCGCCCCGCCCCGTCGGAAATAAATTTGGAATTGATCCCGTCAGTCTAACTGGTATTTTAACCAAATACTTACCCAGCAATCAAACCAGCATCGTGGATGGTTGTTGGAGACCTTGGAGCACTGATCAGCCTGAGGATAATCATTTTTGGTAGCATAAAAATAATCCTAAAAACTAGAAAGAAATTGCATGAGTAACACGAGTCCAAAATTGCACAATGCCATGTGGCCCGGCCTGGTCGGCAAAGGAACCGATGAAGGGCAGGAACCACCTATCAGCCTCGAGAAAATGCTGGACCTTACCGCTGCTGCGGAGGTCAACGGTCAAAAGTTCGAAGGGATTGATTACTTTCTTTTCCTCCCTCATACAAATCCCGAGGCGACGGATGACGAATTGAAAAAAATCGCTGACCTGATTGCAGGCAAGGGCTTTGACGTAGGTTCACTCGTCGCACCTGTTTGGCCTGGAACCATTGGAGACTCTGCCATGGGGAGTGATGAGCAGCAGGGTAAATTCCTGAGTGCTGTCAAAATGGCCTGCCGTGTTGCACGGATTTTCAATGAACATGGTGTGCGCAAATATGGTTGTATTCGCATTGATTCTGCGGAGTTCGGTGTGGCCAAATGGAAAGAAGATCCAACAAGCAACACGGCTAGAATTGTCGAAACATTCAAAGAGGCAGCCAGAATTGCTGCCGACAATGGTGAACGGCTCGCCGCTGAGGGGGAAATTTGCTGGGCAGGCATGCACAGCTGGAAAGACATGCTGGACCTGCTCGAAGGTGTAGGTATGCCTGATTCGCTTGGTTTCCAGGCAGATCTGGCGCACACTTATCTATACACACTGGGTTATAACGCACCTGAGCATGCATTGTTAAAGGAAGGGCACGGTGAGGAAGAATTCTGGGCTGCGTATGAGCAAATGACCGATAAATTGCGTCCCTGGACCATTGATTTTCACGTGGCGCAGAATGACGGAGAAGTGCACGGTGCAGGATCCCATGATAAGACCGGCAAACATTGTCCAGCAGATGATCCAAACGGAAAACTCGACATCACTCGCTGCTCGAGCTATTGGCTGAAAGACTTCCAGGATCGGGGAATCAAGCATATCTGTTGGGACGGTTGTATGTTCCCGAATGCAACGTTGGAAAACCCTGCCACCTGGAACACCATCCTTGACGCGATGGTCAAAGTACGTGACGCACACGGCTGCTGATCGGAAAGCGGAAATACAAAAAAATAAATCTTTAGAATCAAGAGACAATGAGTGACAAAAAACCATTAAATATTGGGCTTGTGGGCTACGGCTTCATGGGGCGAACCCACTCCAACGGCTACAAACGGGTCAACGATTTTTTCGGGGATGTACAGCATCGCCCCGTTCTGAAAGCTATTTGTGGTCGCACGGAAGCCAAGGCGCAGGAGTTTGCCGATCAATGGGGATATGAATCTGTGGAAACGGATTGGAAAGCCTTGATAGCCAGAGATGACATTGATGCCATCGATATCTGCACCCCAAACGACACGCACGCCGAGATAGCAATTGCTGCGGCAGAAGCTGGCAAGATGATTCTCTGCGAAAAGCCTCTGGCTCGCACAGCGGCAGAATCCCTTCCCATGGTTGAAGCCGTTGAAAAAGCCGGTGTAGCCAATACGGTCTGGTACAATTATCGCCGGGTCCCAGCGGTTACGCTTGCCAAGCAAATCATCGATTCTGGCAAACTTGGAAAGATATTCCACTACCGTGCCAACTTTCTTCAGGACTGGACCATCAATGCAGACCTACCGCAAGGAGGTGCCGCACTATGGCGACTTGACGCACAGGCAGCCGGCTCAGGTGTGACGGGGGACCTTCTTGCACATTGTATTGACACTGCTGTCTGGTTGAATGGCGGAATCAAAGATGTATCCGCCATGACAGAGACCTTCATCAAGGAGCGGGTTCATCAAGACACAGGTGAAAAAATGCCAGTCACCATCGATGACGCCTGTGTCTTCCATTGCCATTTCAACAACGGTTCACTTGGGCTCTTTGAATCCACACGCTATGCGCGCGGTCACAAAGCTCTTTATACCCTCGAAATCAATGGTGAAAATGCATCCATACGTTGGGATCTGCATGATTTAAATCGCTTGGAGTTTTTTGATTATTCGGACGAAGGCATAGTTCGCGGGTGGCGCAGTATCCATATTTCCGATGGAGATCAGCCCTACATGGGCAATTGGTGGGTTCCTGGGCTTTGTATCGGCTATGAACATACCTTTGTGCATCAAGTGGCAGACTTCCTGCGCAGTCTGGACAAAGGCGAAGTTTGTTCCCCGACCTTCCGTGAAGCATTGGAAACTGCGAAAATTTGCGACGCAGTTCTGGATTCGGCCAAAGACCGTCGATGGGTGGATGTCTCCTAATATTTGAATCAGAAGTTTTGAATAAGTCACTTACTGAATCGTCAAAACAAGTCAGATTGATATGATAAAAAAGATATTAAGCACAACGGCGGTCGCTATGTTGGTATGCGGCCTGAATTTGAACGGTGCAGAGGAGGTTGATACCAGCAAACTTCCTGCGCCTTCCGACAAGAAAGTAGATTTTGTCAAAGATATCAAACCGCTCTTTGAAAAATCGTGTTTCAACTGCCACGGCGTCAAGCCGAGGGCCAAAGGCAAGTATTTCATGAATAATCGTGAAAAAGCCATTGCGGGAGGCAGTAGTGATGAAAAGGCAATCATTGCTGGAAAAAGCGCCAAAAGCCCTTTGGTGCACATGGTCACAGACCTTGTTGAAGAAATGGAAATGCCCCCCATCGACAAACGTGAAAAATATAAAGCCCTCACTAAAAAACAGATTGGTCTGGTGAGAGCATGGATTGATCAGGGTGCCAAATGGCCTGCTGGCGTTGAGTTGCAAAAAGCAGCTGAATAGATCGTACATTCATTTACAATTCATCACCCAGCCACCTTCTTCTGAAGGTGGCTTTTTTAATACTCCGGGCCCACGGAACCTCATTGACCCAATGAGTGTTTCAATTCGAAGAATAGTAAAAATGAAAACAACAGAAAAAGAAGCAAAGGAGACGCTTGCAAAGGTGAATCCTCTAATGCTAGTTTTAATCCGGTTGCGCGAGTGGCGGAATTGGCAGACGCGCCAGATTTAGGATCTGGTGCCCTAGGGCGTGGAGGTTCAAGTCCTCTCTCGCGTACCACCCTCTTTATAAGTGTTTTACACACTTACCAAATATACCTGACAGGAGCATTGATTGTTTTTGTGCCCACTTTGGGGCCACTCGGTGATGCTCTAAGTTTAGTTTCCGTTAGGATACCACACAATGAATTTGACCATCGACGATGGGTTCCTTTGCTAATTTACTTCCAACCTCGTTAAATTCAGGCGTTTGCCATGTGACACTCCCTTTTGAAAAGGTTCAATGATTTTGGCTCTCCGAGTGTGGTAAACGTAATATCCTTCAGAGTTCATACAATCACTCACTAGAAAGCCTGATGCATTATGAATAGCAAACGTTTCCCTCTTCAGAACCTGAAAAGGCTCTTGATGTGGGGCACCGTTGGCTCTGATCCAGTCTGAAATGGATTAAGACTTTAAGAGGGATTGCTTTTGTCCTGAACTACCTGCGATTGTTGGCGACCGTAATCTTCCATTAGGCTGTTCACCGAGGATGTTTCCATATGTTCGTTTGCTACCAGATAGTCCAACACAGCCGTTGCCGTGGTGGGGTTCGTTGCGAGAGGTACCTGGTAGACATCACAAAGTCTGCCCAAAGCTTCTATGTCGGCATGATGAGGATGTGCTGACAGTGGATCACGAAAGAAAATAATACCTATGATATTGTCTGTGGAAATCATCTGGCCGATTGCCTGGTCTCCGCCCAGTGGGCCTGACTTTACTTTTTTGGACAAGATAACTTGCGCCTCTTTATATAATAATTTACCAGTGGTGCCAGTAGCTACGAGTGGGAATTTATTTATTTTATCCAGGTTGGACTTAACAAACTCGACCAAAGATTCCTTCATCTCATTGTGCGCTACCAACCCTAGATATTTAACGTTATCTGGAGTAAAAAATATTTCATTAGCTGTAGCATTCTTTTTATATATATCTTCGAAGATATGCTTACACTTGAGGGCGACCTTTGAGTCCTGTCGCAGGAGTGTTTCATATCCGGCAAGGTCAAATTCCAAAACCTCTGTGGGTTCCATGGCCACAGCGTCGGCGGTCCTCTTTCCCTGATCCGAAAACATAGCTTCGCCAAATATCTCTCCTGCAGACAAATTTGCTATCAAATGATTATCAAGATGAATATTCACTCTTCCACTGATGAGAAACATCAGGGAAGTAGCAGGTTCCCCCCCTTTGAGGATAGTCGCTTTTTCACCATACGCACGGACAGTCGATACGCCGATTAGCTGAACAATTTCATAATCCGCTAATCGGCCAGCTAATGGAGAATTTTTTGAGAGAATATCAATTAAATCTTTACTCGTTTTGCTCATTATAATTCTTTCGAGGTTTGGTCATACTTGTTGAAGCATTCAAAATGCTTCACGTCCGTAGATCAAGTAACATTATACTTTCTTTGAATCCATAGCGATGAATGAATATTTTCGCTCCATCACCAAACTGCGTCGACAACAGCCGAACGTTGTGAGGGCCAAGTAGGAAATACTTGAATAAGAGAAAAAATCCTTTGCTTCCCCGCTCCCCCTTTGACAGCCCTCAAGTCCAAGTATTTTGATTACTAAACACTGAAAATAAGTGGTATTCATGCATACTTTACTTTCAATCTTTTTTCCCAGACGCTGGAGTTGCCCCAACCGGGATTCATGCCAATTCTCAACAGAATGCCTGTTCAAGTCTGGCGGGAGGTTTTCTGTTGCTGGTAATTAACATTATGGGGCATGATTTCTGTTCAAAGATGAAAAGGTGTTGTCTATATTTTGTCATCGGCTTTCTGTTAGTGGGATATAGCGTTTTCGCTGAAGCTGCCTTGATTAATTTTAACCGCGACATAAGACCTATTTTTTCGGAGAACTGTTTTTCATGTCACGGTTTCGATTCAAAAAAACGCAAAGCGAAACTTCGTCTTGATATTCCCGGAGCGAAGGCAGTTGTTCCGGGCGATGTGTTGAACAGCGAGGTCTGGCAACGTATTGTTAGTGAGGATGCAGATCACGTCATGCCGCCTCCGGAAAGCCACAAGCACCTCAGCGGCGAGGATAAAAAATTGATTCAACTCTGGATAGAAACAGGCGCTGAGTATCAACCGCACTGGTCGTTCATTCCTCCAAAAAAAACTGGCTTACCAAAAATCAAAAACCATGATTGGCCGCGTAATCCGATTGATTATTTTATCTTGTCGCGATTAAACGACGAATCGCTAGAGCCTTCTCCGGAAGCAGAGCGAAACATACTCATACGCAGAGCAACTCTGGATCTTACCGGCCTGCCGCCAACACCCGAAGAGGTCGAAGCCTTTCTCAGTGAAAAGAACGAGGGATCCTGGGAGCGACTTATTGATCGTTTGATGGACAAGCGTGACTACGCCGAACGTCGTGCGCAGGATTGGCTTGATCTTGCCCGCTATGCCGATACCCGAGGCTTTGCCGATGACAAAAGACGCGAGATATGGCCCTACCGTGACTGGGTGGTTCGTGCTCTGGAAAGCAACATGCCTTTTGACCAGTTTACCATTGAGCAGCTGGCCGGTGACATGCTGCCCGAAGCCAGCGCTGAACAACTACTTGCAACTGCCTTCCACCGCAATGCACCGCAGGCCAGAGGCGTTACGTACCCGCCAGAGGAATATCGCCTCAAGGGTGTTACGGATCGGGTCAATACTACCGCAAAAGTCTGGCTCGGACTGACCGTTGAATGTGCGGAGTGCCACGATCATAAATTCGACCCGATCAGCCATAAGGATTACTACTCTCTTTTTGCAATTTTCAACAACACGGAACACTCAGGCATTAATCACGATCAGGGTGGGCCGACTGTCAACTATCGCTACCAGCCTGATGAAACACAGACTGAGCCCGCCGCGAGAAAAGCTGGAGTGTCGAAACCCGCTCCCGGCCTTTTGGACAGTTGGGAGGGTCCAGATCTTGCAGAGAAAGCATCCAGATACAATGTCACCCGTGATTTGACAATCACTGCAAGAATAAGGACCCGACAAACACTCGCCGAAATCGCCTCCAAATATGATTGGCATGGGAAACAGCGTAGTTTTGTTTTCGGCATTGGGGGTCAGTCTGACAAAGGCTCCGTTCCGGGACATCTCTATTTCTGGGCTTCGTCCCAGCCTGACCCTTTCGAGGGAATCACGGTATGCGGCAGCCGACCGGTAAACGACGGACTGGACCATGATGTTGCAGTTGTCTTCCAAGCGGGGAAAACGGTTCGCCTCTTTGTGGACGGAACTGAGGACAAAGGTGCGACCATCACCGGCAAAGCACCGGAATCAATTGCTATCTCTGATCGTCGCCTCGCGATTGGAATGGGCTATGACAATTCTGCCGAACCCAACGCGTTTCGTTTTGAAGGCGATTTGAAGGCCGTGAGGCTTTATGGGCGTGCGTTGTTCAATGAGGAACTCGGACTGCTCAGTGAGGAGTTTGCCAACGTTTCAAAACTTCCTGTCATGCGGGAAACGGCTCACCCTCGCGACACTTTTATTCACCTGCGAGGCAGTTTCCTCAATCCAGGAGATAGAGTAGAACCGGCTGCGCCATCCTTGTTTGGACTTAAGGAAGAACATCAACCGCGAAACAGGCTCCAGTTGGCAAAGTGGCTTGTCAACGGGGAAAACCCGCTGGTTTCCAGGGTCGTGGTAAACCGTTTCTGGCAGGCATATTTTGGCAATGGGCTTGTCATTACGCCGGATGATTTCGGGGCTCAGGGATCACTCCCCACCCATCCGGAACTGCTCGATTGGCTTGCGGCTGAATTTGTTGAAAGCGGTTGGGATATGAAACATATTCACCGCCTTATTGTGACTTCAGCGACCTACCTGCAATCGACGCATCTGCGTCCGTCACTGTCTCAGCAAGATCCCAATAACCGCTTGCTTGCCAGGATGCCGCGATTACGACTTCCAGCTGAACAAATCCGGGATCAGGCTCTCGCGGTCAGCGGACTGCTGGAGCCATTCGAAGGCGGACAAAGTGTTTTTCCTCTACAGCCGATCAACTATTGGGAAGAGCGCGATCTCCCTGGGAAATGGATCAACAGTCGAGGTCAGAATCTTCATCGAAAAAGCATGTACACCTATTGGCGACGCATGGCTCTGCACCCGACGATGGAATTACTCGACGCACCATCCCGGGCGGTGTGTGTCATCAAGCGAAATGCTGCGAACCTTCCTACTCAGGCATTGGTAACATTGAACGATCCGATTTTTGTGGAAACGTCGCGTAAACTTGCAGAGCGCATCATCGGTAGCCGACATGATGCAGATGATCGACTGAACCTTGCTTTCCAACTCTGCCTCGGTCGACTTCCTGATCAAGGTGAACGCGAGCAGTTTCTCGCTTTTATCAAGGAACGGAAAATCCGTTATCATGGAGACCTTCTTGCCTCATGGAGAAGCGTTGCTATCACCTTGCTCAACCTCGATGAAACCATTACAAGACCCTAGCATGAACGCATCCATTTCAGCCGGCATGACCCGGCGCACATTTCTTGGTCGTTCGGCGGCAGGGATTGGTTCCATTGCCCTTGGGTCGTTGCTGCAAAATGATCTCGTTGCTGGATCAGTGGGGGCCTTGAGCAGCCTTCACCACCCGGCGAAAGCGAAGCGGGTCATTTTCCTGTTCATGGCTGGCGGGCCATCGCACATCGACCTTTTCGACCCCAAACCGAAGCTCAATGAACTCGATGGCAAACCCATCCCCGACGAACTACTTAAAGATCACCAACAATTTGCGTTGATTCGTGGCACGCCTAATTTCAGAAGGTCGCCCTACGCATTCAAGCCACGCGGTCAATCGGGCACTGTGATATCCGAACTCCTGCCGCATCTCGCAAAAGTCGCCGACGAGTTGACTGTGATTCGTTCGATGCATACCGACACCAACGTGCACGACCCTGGAGTCAATTTCATGAACAGCGGAACGCTCCTGAACGATCGCCCCACGATGGGTGCTTGGCTTTCCTACGGTCTCGGTTCCGAAAACGCAGATCTTCCTGCCTACATTGTGCTGACCTCGGGTGTCAGCGACGGTCAGCCACTTTTGCAGAGTTTCTGGGGTAATGGATTTCTGGGATCTCAACACGCCGGAGTGCCTTTCCGTAACACCGGTGCTCCCGTGCTGCATCTAGGCAACCCTCCTGGTGTCCAAACTGCTGATCGGCGTCGTGAATTGGACCTGATTCAATGGATGAATCAACGTCAGCATGCTGCGATTGGAGATCCCGAGATCGCCTCGCGAATTGCATCCTACGAACTCGCTTTTCGTATGCAGGCCAGCGTACCAGGGTTGGCTGATCTCAGCACCGAGCCTCAACGCGCGCTTGATTTTTACGGAGCCGATCCTTCCAGGCCATCGCTTGCCCGCAACTGCCTGCTTGCCCGACGTCTGGTTGAGGATGGCGTCCGCTTTATCCAGCTGTACGATCGTGGCTGGGACTCCCACACCGATATTCATCGGGAGCATAAGCGTCAATGCGCTGCTGCCGATCGACCCATTGCAGCTCTGATCACTGATTTGAAACAGCGGGGTCTGCTCGAAGATACTTTGGTCATCTGGGGCGGTGAATTTGGACGCACTCCTGTTGCTCAGGTACAAGGCAAAACGTGGGGGCGCGATCATCATCCGCATGGTTTTACCATGTGGATGGCTGGAGGGGGCGTGCATCGTGGTCATACTTATGGCAAGACCGATGAATTTGGTTATCACGCCGTTGAAAATCCCGTTCACGTTCACGATTTACATGCTACCGTATTACATCAATTAGGCATTGATCACCGCAGATTAACCTATCGGAGCCAGGGAAGAGATTTCAGACTCACTGACGTGTATGGTCATGTGATAAGGGATTTGATCGGCTAGATCTGATTTTCTGGGCTTATTTGTCTCTTTAAGTATTTCGCCTTATCTGGGCACATCCTTGAGACTTTATTTTTCGCTGTATGCAGGGGGCACCTGTTCATGTTTAAATCAAACGCTCCATTTGGCTCGTGCTTGTGAGGATGTTTTTCAAATTATTCAATGTCTGCGGCTGGTAAACATTCATGATGGCTCTCGCTGAGGAAAATTTATGGGAAGCTACTGGACGCAGGCGCCCGTCCTAAATTAGGTTTCCTTGATGCGATACTTTCAGATATGGTGGTCGGTGGCATTGTTTTCATTTGCCTTAACAGATCTTGTCGAAGCCAGAAAATCGCAGCCAAACGTCGTGCTGATCATGGCAGACGATCTTGGATATCATGATTTGGGTTGTTATGGGCACCCAAAGATCAAAACTCCTGTTCTCGATCAATTGGCAGCCAGTGGCATGCGGTTGACTCATTTTTACAGCGGAGCCACCGTGTGCACCCCATCTCGCATCGCTCTGCTGACGGGAGCTTACCCACCACGTCTTGGGTGGTCGAAAGGAGTCGTCGGATACATGATTCCAACCAATCAGGGCCTTTCACCAAAAGCATTGACCATGGCTGAGGTATTCAAGGCATCGGGATATGCGACCGGTATGTTTGGTAAATGGCATCTTGGAGATCGACCTTCATTCCGCCCTCACCGCCAGGGCTTCGATCAGAACTATTACGTCAATAAGAGTAACAATCAGACAACACAAATCTGGAACAACGATGAGGTAGTCGAAGATCCATTTGACAACCGCTTACTCACCGAACAATTCACCCGTGAAGCCAGGGGATTCATTCAAAAAAACAAGGAACAACCCTTCCTGTTATATGTCCCATATACAGCCCCGCACTTCCCGGTCGAAGCACATCCTGACTTCAAGGATACATCTCATTTTGGTGCATATGGTGATGTCGTTGAAGAGTTGGATTTCAGAATCGGCGAACTATTGAAAACACTTGAACAAACAAAAATTGCCGACAACACCATTGTCGTTTTCCTTTCCGACAATGGTCCGCAGCCAGGGGAACAGGCACTGGCAAAACCTTTCCGCGGAATGAAATGGGATGCACTTGAGGGAGGAACCAGAGTTCCATGCATTGTATCATGGCCTGAAGCCATACCTGCTTCCAGTGTGAGCAGTGCACTCATTGCTGCCATTGATCTCTTACCCACTTTGGCGTCTGCCTGTGGCATCGATCTGGAGCCACTGAAAACTGGACATCCAAAAATCGATGGAGTGAATGTAATGGACACTTTGACTGTAAAACCGGGAGGAATTCACCCGCGCAAGGAGCTGTTGTACTGGCATGGATCGGAAGGATTTCAGGCGATACGCGCAGGTAGATGGAAACTTTTTCCGATAGCTGAAGATGCAGGGTTAACGGATGGGAAACAAGGCGTGGCTTTATTTGATTTGTTCAATGACCCTGGAGAAAAAAACAATATCAGTCATCAGCACCCTGAACGTGTCCGTATCATGCAGGCATTGGCCAACGAACGACTGAAGGATATTGCTGATAACTCCATTGATCTGGAGGCGGAATAAAACGAAAAAAACTTTTACTTAAGTCTGCGCACTTCAAGATTTCCGGACATTGGGTTGCGGCTGTGATAGGGGCCTTTGCATTTGCGATTTGTCTCATATACAGGTCATCTATCCAGAATTCATTGAAGAACACTTGATTTTGAGGTTTGTCACAGCAAGGGTAAAAAGTGTAATGTACCGAATAATGTTCCGTCATATTATCATTTTCATCATACTCACATTATATCCTTTGTTGAGCCAAGGAGAGTCTGTTGAGCATGATCTATTAAAAGTCATTGACTCGCATTGCGTCAAATGTCACGGCCGGGATGGGAAGATCAAGGGTAAGACGGATTTATTTACAATAAAGGACCTTGATGGATTGACAAAGAACCCCGAACTCATTCAAACACTGATCGAGGTCATCGACTTCAATGAAATGCCTCCCGAAGAAGAGGTCCCACTGAACTCAAAGCAAAAGGACGCATCACTGGCAGCGCTCAAGCAGCTTCAGCAAACCAGCTCAGAAAACCTGCAAACCATCGCGCATGCTCCTGTAAGGCGGATGAATCGTTTTCAGTATGACAATGCTGTCGTCGATTTATTCAAACTGAAAGGGGTTGTATTTTCTTTGCCCGAGCGAATGATGCGCGAACACAGAAACTATTTCCAACCAGAGACAGGCAAAATGGCCGAAAATGTCACTGTGGGCAGTCGCCCCCTGGGTAAATCTCAATTGATCGAGAAACGGTTGGGCGGAGTGGCTCCATTCCCACAGGACCTTCGGGCTGAACATGGTTTTGACAATCGTGGTGATCATTTGTCGCTCTCACCCCTTTTGCTCGAATCTTTTTTCAAGTTAGCACAGTCCATCGTCACAAGTAATGATTTCACCCCGGAAAATGTTGGTGTCTGGGATTGGTTGTTCAAGGAAATCAGGGATGATCAAGATGTTGTTCTCGAGATACAAAATCGTCTCGAGCGGTTTTTATACCTGGCATTCAGACGCACACCCGATTCCGCCCTGCTTGATAGATATACAAATTTCACATTAGCCCGACTGGAGGAGACACAATCTTTGCCCAATGCAATGAAGGCCGTGGCAGCCGCTGCGATATCATCTCCGCGCTTCCTTTATTTGTACGAGGAATTGAAAGCAGAACCCGCCATTGAAAATGTAAAGGAGTTCAATCTGGCTTCACGTCTTTCCTTTTTTCTATGGGGTAGCATCCCCGACGAGCGATTACTGAACCTGGCTAGTGAAGGCAGATTGAGTCAGTCAGAAATACTGGGATCGGAATTTGAACGCATGTTGAAAGATCAGAAGCTTAAACGGTTTTGCGACAGCTTCCCCACCCAATGGCTTCAATTGGAGCGCATCATATCGGCAGTTCCCAATGAAGAAAAATTTCCCGGCTTTTACTTCCTTAAATACAGGGACAGCATGCACATGATGATGGAACCCTTGTTACTGTTTGAAACGGTGTTGATCGAAAACCTGCCGATCACTCAGTTCATTGATTCTGATTTCACTTACAGATCCTCACTCCTGCAGGAAGCCTATGGGGATTTGGCTTTGGGCGAGGAGCCTGATAAACCAAAAAGCGAGGTCACCGTACTTAATTTCAAACGAATACCCGTTGATGACCGACGCAGCGGCGGTTTGATTACCAATGCGGCAGTGATGACGATGAATTCAGGGCCTGAGCGTACCAAACCTATCACTCGTGGAGCATGGATTGCGAGCGTCATATTCAATAACCCACCTGAACCACCCCCAGCTGACGTTCCTCCCCTGGGCGAGGAACCGGCCGAAGAGGAAGCGCACCTTACTTTGAGAGAGCGCCTTGCACAACACAGGGAACGTGCTGATTGTCGGGGTTGTCACGAAAAAATCGATCCACTAGGGTTTGCCCTGGAAAACTATGGACCTGTCGGAGATTGGCGCACCCAATACTCGAATGGAAGAAAAGTGGATATGTCCGGGACTTTGTTTCGAGAGCACTCATTTACAGATATCATTGAATTCAAAGATGCGTTATTGGAACAAAAGCAACGGTTCGCACGCGCACTTGCTGGGCACCTTCTCAGCTTCGCGCTTGCCCGTGAGCTAAAACCGGAGGATGCGCTTGTTTTGGATCAAGTTGCTGCCAGAACAATAAAAAATGATTATAAAATACAAACCTTGTTGAAGGGGATTATTTTTAGTAACGCATTTCTTCAACCTACAGTTTCAGAGTAAATTCATCGCACATTATGAAATATTCAAGACGTCTATTCATTCGAGGCATTGGGGGTGCTACACTCACGCTGCCATGGCTGGAAAGCCTGAACGGTGCATCCGCATTCAAGCCCATGCCAAGAAGAATGGCGCACTTCTACGTACCGATCGGTGTGGTACGACGTGGTTTCTTTCCCGGTGAATCAGACCATGTCATCCCCAAGGGGAACCTTGGTAATGTCATGGCTTCATTGGGGAAACAAGATCCACATTTCAGCGTAAAGCCCCTTGACGAACTGACGCCCACAATGCGCCCGCTCGATTCCGTTAAGAATAAGATAAATCTCATCACGGGGCTTGATCGCACCTTTCAAATAGGAACGGATGTTCATGCTCAATGCGCCTCTTGTTATCTGAGTAGTGCCATGCCCTATTCCATCAAAAAATCAGCATGGCCTCTTGACCGGACCCTTGACCACATTGTAGCAGACTCGATTGGAACGGAGACCCCCTTCCCTACCCTGGAGTTCAGCTGCAACACACATAGGGATAATAAGGAATCCATATATTTTGATAATATTTCCTGGTACGGTACGGGCCATCTGGCACCATCGATAAGGTCTCCTCAAAAGATGTATCAACGATTATTTTCCAACAGCGAGACCAATCGTTTCCGAGAGGTCACAGATCTTGTTCTCGAAGACGCCCAATCACTCAGTAAAAAACTGGCTTACGCGGATCAGCAGAAATTCCAGGAATTTTTCGACTCTATCCGGACCATAGAAAAACAGATGGGGCGTCTCCAGAAAATGCAGTCGGAACTGGCACAAGTCGAAATGGAAAAACCCACAGAAGCATATTTACCCAGAGGTGAGTTTATCCGCCTCATGGGTGATTTAATGGTTGTGGCACTTCAGACTGGTCTGACCCGTGTAGCAACGTTCATGGTGGGTCCTGAGAGGTGGGATACTCCTTACATGTTTGACGGCCTGTTTGATAAACCCAGAAGTCATCATGGCATGTCTCACAATCAGACAAAAATGATCGATGACCTTCTAAGGGTCGATCAATTCCACATGGAACAGTTTGCCTATTTGATTCAGCGCATGGACAGTATTCAGGAATCGAATGGAACAAGTCTGCTCGACAATACACTGTTCACCTATGGCTCAGGGCTCGGGGATGGGTCTACGCATCAATACAACGATCTGCCTATCATTGTCGCTGGATCGGGGGGTGGAAAGTTCAAGACGGGGCAGCATGTCAACATGCCAGAAGGTACTCCACTGGCGAATTTATGGCTTACCCAAGCTCGGGGGATGGGGTTGAAGATGGATCGTTTTTCCGATAGCACCAATGAAGTTCGTTCGATTTTGATGTCGTAGAGAGTTCTGCCTAGGCCGTAACGAGTGCCTCCGCAAGCCTTACCTCAACGGCACATACCTTGTATTCGGCGGTTCCTGTGATCGCGTCTCCGGCGTCGTTGGTCAAATCATTGGCGCGTGCCTCTGCAAAGTGAAATGGCATCCAGACGCAACCCCGCCGCACGTCCCGGGTCAGAACTGCTTTTGCATTGATTGAACCACGCCTGGAGGCAACAACCACAGAATCATCATTTCCAATCCCTCGCCTCCTCGCGTCCTTCGGGTGAATTTGAATGAAAGCGCCGGGTTGTTTTTCATGAGGACCGGGCTCACGACGCGTTTGTGTTGCGGCATTGTAATGATAAAGAGTCCTTCCAGTCGAAAGAATCAACGTATAATCATCGTCTGGTAATTCGGCAGAAGGACGATAGGAAACAGGCTGGAAAAGCCCCTTACCCCTTAGAACACCTCCCTTGTGCAGGTAATCGGTTCCCGGATGATCGGTTGTAGGACATGGCCATTGTAATCCACCTTCCTGCTCAATGCGCTGATGGCTGATCCCACTGAACCGAGGAGCGTGTTTGACCAGCTCATCATAAACATCTGACGGATGCTCATAATCCCATTCTGCACCGCAGGCATTGGCTAAATCCTGTATGATGTTCCAATCAGCTTTCGCCTGCCCAGGCGGTTCAACCGCTTTTCTGACGCGTTGCACTCTTCTTTCAGAATTGGTGAAAACTCCCTCTTTTTCGGCAAAACATGCGGCTGGAAATATCACATCGGCATACCTGCAAGTTTCATTCATGAAGATATCCTGCATGACAAGGAAATCGATTTTATTCAGCCCTTCCTCAAGTTTTTGAGCGTTGGGTTCCGAGAGGACAATATCTTCCCCCATGACAAGCATACCTTTGATCTTGTTACCAACGGTTTTCATCATTTCGTTGAGATTCAGCCCAGGATCAGGAGAAAGATGCATGCCCCAGGCCTTTTCATATTTGGCATGCACTTCCGGATCATCCACACGTTGATAGCCTGGATAAAAAATGGGAGTTGCTCCGCTGTCATTGGCTCCTTGAACATTGTTCTGGCCTCGCAAGGGGTTCATTCCACTGGAAGGTTTCCCTAGATGACCGGTCATCAAAACGAGGTTGGCCAGACAATAAACGTTGTCTGTGCCGTGAGTATGCTCCGTGATTCCCAGAGTATAATAGATACCCGCTTTTTCTGTGGTCGCATATTCGCGAGCAGTCGCTCGGATATCTTCCGCCGGCACGCCGGTAATGGTTTCTGCTTTTTCCGGAGTGTATTTCAAAGCCTCCTCTCGCATGGCTTCAAAATTCTCGGTGTGCTCCTCTATGAAAGCCTGATCCACCAAACCCTCTGTCAATATCACATGTGCCATGGCATTGAGTAACCATACATCCGTGCCGGGCTTTAATTTCAAGTGCCGATTGGAAAATCTTGTAAGATCGATATTGCGAGGATCAGCAACCACAAGTTTCGCTCCGCGATGAGCGGCCCGCTTCATCTCCATTGCAATGATTGGATGAGCTTCAGTTGTGTTGCTTCCTATGACGAACAAGAAATCAGCATCCCTGATTTCACCAGTTGAGTTCGTCATGGCTCCCGCACCAAAAGTAGTGACCAGACCGGCCACAGTAGGCGCGTGTCAAGTCGCCGCGCACTGATGTATATTATTGGTCTTGAAAACTGTTCGGGATAATTTTTGCATCAGGTAGTTCTCCTCCATCGTACACCTTGAAGAGGAAACAAATCCCAATGAATTACTACCGTGATCGGTCGATACCTTGATCAGCCCTTCTGCGGCTCGCCGGTAGGCTTCTTCCCATGTAGCTTCGTGCAATTGACCGTCTTTCCCTCGAATAAGTGGTGTTGTCAGCCTTTCATTGTGATCAATGAAATCATAGGCGAAACGTCCCTTCACACACAGATTACCATCGTTGGTAGTCGTCCCGGGAGGCGGGCTGGTGACTTTTACCACTTTGCCCCGTCCCTCGTTTCCGGAAGGATCAACATTGAGGTCCATTTGACATCCCACGCCACAGTAATTGCATGTCGTGCGTACTTTTTTCAAATCGCCCCCCTTGCTGGACGTCATGCCAAGCGGTTTCTTTTCAGTCATGGCGCCCGTGGGACACGTATCGATACAACCTCCGCAAAGTTCACAAGTCGTGTCCATCAGGGAACGCCCATCGGCGGTAAAAACAGTAGTGCGACTCCCGCGCTCAGCCATGGTGATGGCCGAAACACTTTCCACCTCCTCGCAATAGCGTGTGCAGCGGGCGCATGAAATACATTTCTCGGGTTGAAATGCGACATATGGGTTTACGTCAGCAGGACGGCCTTGACGGATATTTTCCATGGAAGGCCAATCCAGTGGGGCTTCATATTCCCTTGCCATCTGCAGCAATTCATTACCATCCTTGCCGAATTCAGCTGATGAACCATTGGTTTCATGATCGGTTAAATAGAGGGCCAGCAGTGTCTGAATGTGACGGTTTACCCGATCACTCTCAGTAACTATTTCCATTCCTGGCAATAAAGCCGTCGCACAGGCAGGAGCAAGTTTGGGCCGATTCTTGATTTCCACCAAACAAGTACGACAAGCCCCAGCTGGTTTTAATCGTGGATCATGGCATAATGTTGGAATACGAACTCCGAGCCTATCGGCAGCCGAAAGTATCGTATCGCCTTCATTGAATGCCACTGATTGGCCGTTGATGATGACAGTTTGCTCGCTCATGGATCAATTGTTTCTAATGTTTGAAATCTTCTGGAAAATACTTGAGAGCACTGGTCAAGGGAAGTGCTGCGATTTGACCTAAACCACAGATGGATCCTTCGTTCATTTCCCAGGCCGCGTCTGCGATATGGTTAAGATGATTCATAGTGGCAGGTTTTTGATTTTTACTCTGCTTGAGATGATTCCCCAGACTCTCGCGCAAGAACCTGGTTCCTATCCTGCATGGAGCGCATTGCCCACAACTCTCCGATTCATAAAATACCAATTGTGCTTGAGCAGCCCATGCCATATTGACAGTGTCATTCAATACGGTCACTCCTGCAGAGCCCAGCATGGAGCCAGCTTCTGAGAGGGATTTGAAATCCAGAGGCCGCGTACGTTCTTCAGCGGGGAGGAAGCCTGCACTGGCCCCTCCCGGAGAGAAGGATTTCAAGGTCCCCACATACCCACCCGCTTCTTCCACCAATTCATCAAGTGTCACTCCAAGCGGCAGTTCGTAAGTTCCAGGGTTTTGAACATGGCCACTGATGCAATAAAGCTTAGTGCCGGCCCCGGTCCTGCCGAGTTCTTTGAACCATGCTCCACCTCGCTCGATGATGGAGGGGACGCAGGCAATGGTTTCGACATTATGAATGAGTGTAGGTTTACCCCACAAACCTTTCTCAGTGGGAAAGGGTGGTTTCAAACGAGGTAATCCGCGTTTTCCCTCCAGTGCTTCCAGTAGAGCGGTTTCCTCCCCACAAATGTAAGCACCCTGTCCGGCATGCATGTGAAAGCGTATACCCTCAAAAGTGCCGTTCGCTTCAACTTGATCAATCGCCTTTTGGAGCACCTGCCATGGAGCTTCGAATTCTCCGCGCAGATAACAAAAGACTTCAGTGGCAGCAACGGTACGAGCCGCAATGGCCAGACCTTCCAGAACTTTGTCCGGTCGGCGCAATAAGATTTCTCTGTCTTTAAAGGTGCCAGGTTCTCCCTCGTCTGCATTGAGGACCACATATCGTTTTGAATCTGATTGATTGCGTACGCTTTTCCATTTGAAAGCGGCAGGAAAGCCCGCACCACCACGGCCTTGAAGCCCGGATGCATCAATCACGGAGATGACTTCCTCTGCCCCCAGCTCCTGAGCTTTTTTAAATGCTCGGCCACTAAGATCCACGGAACCATGGAAATCTATGCATCTCTTATCAGGGAATGATCCATCTGGTCCTACGCAACCTTGAATGATTCCATGAGCAGAACCCAGCGAATCACTTAAGGAGGACCATTCACCCTCGCAGCGTTTGATATCTTCAGTGCCGAGTTTGTAAAGAACACGTCGGTCCTTGAGTACGGCTGGAGCCTGATCGCAGGCAGCCAAACAGGAACAGGCTTTGACTGGGAAACCTGCTTTCTCTGCTTCGGCGAGCACATCGTCGGCACCTGCCATTTTGCATGCCAGGCCCTGACATACCCTCACCTTGATGTCAGGCTCGGCTAGCAGATGGAAGAAAGAGCCCACACCGTAAACGTCTGCTTCCGGAGTGCCGGATTCCTTGCTTACGAAAGCTGATGCTCCTTTGGTCAAACCGCCTTGAGCATGCAATTTGTCAGGAACGGTCGCCCGCTGTAGTGGATTGTTCACATAGAGAGATGTAACAAACCATCTTCCAGAAAGCAATTACTGTCTCCAGCGATTGATAGGGAAGCAATGGGCCATTCCGATGAAATACTCAGTTAATTCTTCCAGCTGATGACTATTGAAAGTGATGACACAAATCCGATTGAAATCCATCAGGTTTCCTTCATATTTGGAAGTGCATGAATTCAAAGACACTATCTCGGTTATTGGTGCTCACCATTGGAATTAGTTTTTTTGCTCATTCCTTGACCGTTTCATTCGGGGAGAACTACCAAATGGAACAGGTTTACTGTTCAAAACACGCACATTTTCTGGCTCCCGTTGATGCTCCTGATCACCGTAAATATGCTCCAAGCCGAATCATAGATATTCTTCATGTTCAATTGAATGTGACCCCTGATTTCAAAAGGCGCACCGTTCATGGGAGCACCACGATCCGCTTCAAACCCATTGCTAAAGCAATTGATCAACTTCGTCTGGATGCCGTCGGACTGGATTTCTCGGGTATTACGAGTTCGGCTGAAATCGATTCATGGCACGTGAGTGAAGATGCGGTGATTATTGATTTCAAATCACCTCTGCCAGCCGAGTCAGAGCACACGGTCGTAATGAACCACGCTGCGGAACCAGAAAAAGGCATGTATTTCAGAACTCCAGAAATGGGTTATCAGGAAGGTGAATTACACCTTTTTACTCAAGGTGAACCTGTTGAAGCGCGGCACTGGTTTCCTTGTTTTGATGCTCCCAATGAAAAATTCACCTCCGAGATCACGTGTCACGTGCCATCGAGTATGGTCGTTCTTTCCAATGGTCGATTGGTATCGCAAGAGAATGATTCCGAGACAGGACTCACCTCGTTTACATGGCTTCAAGACACGCCTCATGTCAATTACCTCATTTCCCTCGTGGCTGGTCACTTTGTTAAAATTGAGGATCAGTATCGTGATATTCCCATGGCCTTCTGGACGCTTCCATCTGAAATCGACCAAGCGGAAAATTCTTTCAAGGATACCAAGGCAATGATGGGATTCTTCGAAGAGGAAATTGGCGTCACCTACCCTTGGGCGAAATATGACCAGGTCTGTGTGAATGATTTCGTAGCTGGAGGTATGGAAAACACAAGTCTGACGTCGCTTACTGACCGCACCTTGTTCACCTCGGATACGGAAAACCTGCGATCAAGCCAAGGCCTGGTCGCGCATGAGCTGGCCCATCAATGGTTCGGAGATCTTGTCACTTGCAAGGACTGGAGTCATTTATGGCTCAACGAGGGTTTTGCCACTTATTACGATGCGTTGTTTGAGGAACACAAACATGGCAAAGACGCTTTCCTTTATCAGATGTATCGCAACGCAAGAGGTTTCATCGGGAAGCACAGTGATCAAACTCCCATCGTAGATCGAACTTATAATGATCCCATGAACCAATTTGGCTATCGCGCCTATCCAAAAGGGAGTTGGATCCTTCATATGCTGCGCTCTCAACTGGGCAAGGATCTATATAGAAAATGCGTTCAGACCTACCTCGACAGACATGCCTACGGGGTTGTAGTTACTGAAAACTTGAATGCCGTCATCGAGGAGCTTTCAGGCCGTTCCTATGACCGTTTTTTTGATCAATACGTTTTTCACGGAGGTCATCCTGACCTTTCACTCAGTTATCAGTGGAATTCTAAGCTCAAGTTAGCCAAAATAACTGCCAAACAAAACCAGAAAATCAGCGACAAAGTAATGCTTTTTGAAATCCCGGCCACAATCCGTTTCAAAACCGGTGCGACCATTATAGATCACCCTGTGACGCTTCGGAAAAAGTCGGAGGATTTTTATATACCTTTGGACGCAGTTCCAGAGATTGTTCGCTTTGATCCGGACTTCACCATTCTTGCAAAAGTAAACTTTTCCAAGCCTACTCCTTTGCTGATGGCGCAACTCGAGGACCAGTCCGATGTGATTGGAAGGATTCTGGCAATCCAGGCGCTTTCTAAAAATAAATCGCAAAAAACAATCGACGCATTGAGGCAATGTTTAGCCAGCGATCCATTTCATGGAGTGAGAATGGAAGCAGCTGATGCATTGAAATCGATCCACACCATGGAAGCACTGGATGCACTTCTGGAGTCCAGTGAGCAATCAGATGCCCGTGTTCGCCTCCGAGTTCAATCCGCCATTGGTGGTTTCTATAATTCACGCGCTTTGGAATCAGCAATAAAAACCATCCGATCAGAATCAAATCCAACCATCATCAATACCGCGATGCGTTCATTGAGTGGATATGGCAGCTCCGAAATTAGCTCGATCCTCTTGCAGTATCTGAGGGAGCCCTCTTACCGTAACACCCATGCGGAATCAGCTATTGCTGCCATGGAAAAACAAGATGACCCTGTATTCATCATGCCCATTCTTGAGACATTAATGGAACGCAAAGGGCTGTTTTCCACCCGAGGTATGGTCAACGCGCTCTCATCCCTCGCTTATCTAGGCAGGCATCAGGATGATAAATCGATGCTGTTAAGTTTTATAGCAGGCAGGTTACAAGATCCTAAGTCTGCCGTTCGATCAGGGGCCATCAGGGCACTGGCAACATTGAAGGACCCCAAAGCGATTGCCATTCTCGAAAAATGGATGAGTGCCGATTCTGATTCTCCAGAACACAAAGCTGCACAGACTGCTATCAGCAATCTAAGGAAAATGGCTTTACCTGGAGAAGATCTCAAAGGCCTCAGGAACAAGATTCAAACCATGGAATCAGACCAGAGATCGATGCACACCGAACTCAATGATTTAAAAAAGAAAATGGAAGCTCTTTCCACCAAACCCGTTCAAAAAGAAACAAGCGCAGAAAAAGGTTCTGAATAAGATCAATAATTACGATTTACCTGTATGTCTCTCTTAGCTAACTACTCAAATTTCTAGAAGTTTATCAGCATGACGAATTCAAACGGATCATCAAACAAGACTCCTCTGGTAGGGATCATCATGGGCAGTGACTCTGATTGGCCGACCATGAAAGCAGCGGCAAACATCTGCGCTCAATTTAACATAACTCATGAAGCCAGAGTTATTTCGGCGCATCGTACTCCTCACGATATGGGGAAATATGGAGATGAAGCTCACACAAGAGGCATGAAGGTCATTATTGCCGGTGCAGGAGGTGCGGCCCATCTGCCAGGCATGATCGCCAGTTACACCCCTCTGCCTGTCATTGGGGTTCCCGTTCAGAGTAAATCCCTCAACGGACTTGATTCACTGTTGTCGATAGTTCAAATGCCTGGAGGAATCCCAGTTGCCACAGTGGCCATAGGAAATGCAAAAAATGCAGGACTCCTGGCCATTTCCATTCTTGCCACCAGCGATGAGTGCTTGAGGACTGAACTGCTGGCTTACAAAAAGAAAATGGCAGAAGAATCTCGCAAAAAAACTTCAAACCTCATTTAACGACCTGAAATCCTGATAAAAAGAGGATCTGCTGTGATCTTTCAATATCATTTGGGCAGAAGGTGTAGAATCACTCAATGATCGAATTAAAATTTGAATTTCTCTGCAATATTGATTAAGTTAAATGATTAAATCAGAATCAGGAAAGCTTCCTGCTCTGGCAGTAATAGCATGGAAAGACGTCATTTCTTAAGGAATTCAGCTTTGATTCTGGGCAGTTTTTGGAATCTGGATGCTTGGTCAGCACCTGGCTCGTACAAAGTCTTGCGTGGCGATACTCTTTCAGGGATTGCCCACCGTTTCAACACATCGGTGCAAACGCTGAAACGTTTGAACCACCTTTCCTCTGACCTTATCATGGCTGGTCAGACCTTGAATATCCAGGAAAAGGTGATTGCAGGTCTTCCTAACGAAACTGTCACCGCGATTAAAAAAGCTCCGATCAATCGTAACAAGTGGAAACACATTGTCATTCATCACAGCGCAACCCGCCAAGGAAACGCTAAGAGCTTTGACAGTGCACATCGCCGGAGAGGCATGAGCAACGGTCTTGCCTATCATTTTTTGATAGGCAATGGCAGGGGCTCAGGGGATGGCGTCTTGGAAATTGGTTCTCGATGGAGAGGCCAGTTGAATGGAGGACATGTCAAGAGTTCATGGTACAACGGCAATTCCATTGGAATCTGCCTGGTAGGAAATTTTCAAGAAAGAAAACCAACCCCAAAACAACTTGCAAGCCTTCAGCACCTCGTAAAATATCTCCAAACGAGTGGTTTGATGCAGCAAAAATTGCGTGTTTATGGCCATAAACAGATCAAGCGGGAACAAACCTTATGCCCCGGAAAATACATGGATGCAACAATAGCATCGATGGCTAAAAAACTGGGTTAGGATTCAGTAACCTGCGCCAACGTTTTGATTTGTGCTACCATGGAATTGAGCCCTGTGCTCCTTGTTGGACTCAGATGCCGATCCAAGCCCAGTCGCTGGAAGATTTTCTGCTCGTCGATTTCAAGTATAACGCGGGATGTCTTACCCGAAAACATCATTCGCAGCATGGAGACCAATCCTTTCACTATCTGTGAATTACTGTCAGCAACAAAGGTGATAAGCGGAGGATTCGACTCCTCGACGGTGGCTTTCAGCCAGACCGTGGCCTGACAACCTTGAACCCTATTAATCTCGGTTTTGTCGTTTTCTTCCATCGGAGGCATTTTTCTACCTAAATCCATTAAGTAGGCATACCTGTCCTCCCAATCGTCAAATAACTGAAAATTCTCAACAAGCTCGTCTATTGTCATGATTACATTTAAATCCTAAATTAATGTTGCTGCGTGTCGTCTTGCCCATTGATCCGATTCCAATATTTGAGTTAAATCTGGATGTGTAACCACTTGATGCTGATCCATCACATCAGACACCAGTTTGGTAATTCCCAGAAAGGAGAGTTTCCCTTCACAAAAGGCATCTACCGCCACCTCATTGGCTGCATTGAAGACTGCAGGCAACGTACCACAAACCTCCCCTGCCCTCCTTGCCAAATCCAGTGCGGGAAAGCGTTCGCTATCTGGCTCTTCAAACTGAAGTGTGCCAATGCTTGCCAAATTCGTTTGAACCCGCTGATTTGCCATTCGCTCTGGATGAGTAAGCGCATACTGAATGGGTAAGCACATATCCGGAGTAGACATTTGGGCAATCATGGATCCATCGACATATTCTACGAGTGAATGAACGACACTTTGCGGGTGAACGACCACCTTGACACAATTCATTTCTACACCAAATAACCAACGCGCTTCTATCATTTCAAGCCCCTTGTTGAACATCGTAGCAGAATCGATGGTAATTTTCCGCCCCATGACCCATGAAGGATGCTTCAAGGCTTGATCCAGCGTGATCTCAGCAAACTCTTCAGGCGGCGTTTCCCGAAATGGACCGCCAGAGGCAGTCAACCAAATAGACCGTATGGACTCAACCGGTTTACCATCCAAACATTGAAAAATTGCCGAATGCTCGGAATCGACTGCTAAGACTTTTACACCATATTCACGGGCTTCACGCATCACAATTTCACCCGCCATGACCAATATTTCCTTAGAGGCCACGGCAATATCCTTACCAGCGCGTATTGCCGCCAGAGCAGGCTTTAACCCGGCGGTTCCTACAATGGCAATTAATACGATATCTGCTTCAGGCAGGGTGGCCAGGCGAATCAAACCTTCATCACCAGAATAAATTTCGACTGTATCCGGAATGCATTTACTTAATTCTGGAAGCAATGTTTCGTCAGCAATGGAAATAGTTGATGGATGGTGGGCCTGGGTTTGCTCAGCGAGTAATCCCACGTTTCCACCAGCAGCAAGCCCAATCAATCTCACTTGATCAGGAAGATCCTCTGCTACTTTGACGGTGCTTGTTCCAATCGAGCCGGTGCTACCAAGTAAAACGACGTTTTTCATTCACTGATGATTTTCTAGGTTCTATTTTGAACAAAAAGATGTAGATACAAATACATCAGGGGCGCGTTAAATAAGAGGCTATCGATTAGATCAAGAGCCCCTCCGATACCTGGGATAAATTGACCGGAATCTTTGACTTGCGCTTCACGTTTCATCAAGGATTCTACTAGATCTCCCAAAACAGCAAAAGCTCCGAGTAATGCTCCAAGAATCAAAACATGGTAAGATGGAATGTATTCAAATGATTGAGGAAACAATTTCACCAAAAGAAAACCGAACAAAGCTGAGAATACAATGGCACCACAGAATCCCTCCCATGTTTTGCCCGGGCTCACTTTCGGTATCATTTTACGTTTACCTATTAACGACCCGGTCACATATGCCCCAAGGTCACTGAACTTGGTGAGGACGATAAAAAGAATCAGTAACCATGAACCGTTCAGCGGTTGAAAGGTGAAGATCTGAACCAGAAAACCAGCGAGAAAAAAAATGTAAAACCAACCGAAAACAAGTCGTGCAAGAACAGTAAGCCGCGTGGTTTCGCATCGATAATGAAAAAGAAGATAAACCATCCATACCCCGATCAATCCCAGCACTGCCATCGAACGGTCGATATCCGGAGAAACACTGCCATATAATTCAAGGCTAAGATAAGTGACACCTAACACCGCAAGTGAACGCTGACCAAATTTCATTGCCTCAGCATCGAACATTCGAACAAATTCACGATAGGCGGCAAGTGACAATCCACATATAACCAACCAGAAAGTGATCAATGAAATGAATCTTCCACCTGCAAAAAGTCCTCCAAGGATCAATCCCCATAGAATGACAGTGCTGAGGAGACGTTTGAAGAATACCTCTATTTTACTGGATTTTGATTCGGATGTCGGAATTGAACTCAAATCGGATTAGCTGTATGTTTAAACTTTCCCAAAGCGGCGATGTCTTTTGGCATAGGCTTCCAGAGCGTCATAAAGCTGAGGGGCGCGGAAATCTGGCCATAATGTGTCTGTGATCACCAGCTCAGCATATGAAATCTGCCATAAGAGAAAGTTGCTGATACGCATTTCACCGCTCGTGCGAACCAATAACTCCGGATCAGGAATCTCGCTGGTATAAAGGTGATTTGAAATCAATTCTTCATTGATTTGGCTAGGTGTTAACTCGCCTTTCCTTACTTTCTCTGCAATCGCTCGTGTTGCATCAATCATTTCCTGCCTCGCCCCATAACTCAAAGCCAATACCATGGTCATCCCATCATTGTTCGACAAAATTTCTTTGGTTTTCGTTAACTGACCCTGAACTTTTTGGGGCAATTGTTCTATTTGGCCGATTGCATCCAATTGAACATTGTAACTGTTGAATTCCGGGATTTCAGTGCGTAAAAACCGTCCAAGATACCTCATGATGGTATCTACTTCAGACTTCGGACGATTCCAGTTTTCTGCCGAAAAGGTGAATAGAGTCAGGTATTTAATACCAAGGCGACTGGCTGTTCGAACGACTGTTCGCAACGATTCCAAACCACGTCGATGACCTACTGTCCTCGGCAGTCGGCGCTGTTTAGCCCAACGACCGTTACCGTCCATAATGATGGCAACATGCTTGGGTAAAACTTGCTGTGCTTCCGGACTTAAGTTGGAAAGTAAATCATCGGGCATAGAAGTGTTCTCCGAAGCGATCAGTTTCGCGGTGCTGGAACCTACATTAACCGGATTGTTTGATTACGATCTGGACCAACAGAAACGGATGATATTTTGGTGCCTGCCATAGTTGAAATTGCTTTTACATACTGCCTTGCACGCAATGGTAACGAACTCCAGCTCTTACATTTTTCCGTCGAGCATTGCCATCCCTTGAAGGTTTCGTAAACAGGCTCGCAAGATTCCAGATCAATTGCGCTTGATGGCAAATGGTGGATTGTTTTGCCATTCAAGCGGTATGCTACGCATACTTTGATCGTCTCCATATTATCTAGACCATCAAGAATAGTGACAGATATATCATCAAATCCATTGACCATGCAGGCGTGTCGAATCATCACCATATCCAGCCATCCGCAGCGGCGAGCTCTTCCGGTAGTGGCACCAAACTCACGTCCCATTTCATGAAACATGCTCCCCATCTCTTCATCTTCGGTAGGAAAGGGCCCGCCGCCTACACGGGTTGTATACGCTTTCATAACGCCTACTACCCGATCTATTCGATTCGGCGGAATCCCTGCCCCTGTGCACGCTCCTCCAGATGTAGTTGAGGAAGAAGTCACATAAGGATAGGTTCCATGATCCAAGTCAAGAAAGGTTCCCTGAGCTCCCTCAAAAAGCAGGCGTTTCTTTTGAGTCATCGCTTCGTGCAGCATGATAAAGGTATTTGCAACAAAATCCCGCAAGCGCTCCCCAGCGATTAGATAATCTTCAAGAACTTTCTTGTAACTGATGCTTTTAGCCCCATTTTCCCTTAAAATGCGGTTGTTACTCTGGATTCTTTTTCTAAGCAGAGAAGAAAAGCGATCATTATCGAGCAGATCTCCCAAACGAATGCCTACTCTGGACACCTTGTCCTCGTAAGTCGGGCCAATGCCGCGCTTGGTGGTTCCTATTTTACCCTTGCCCTTGGAGACTTCACGCAGTTCATCCAAGGCTCGATGATATGGGAGCACGAGATGGGCGTTCTCACTGATAAAAAGCCGTCCTTTGACATTTATGTTGAGCTTTGCTAATCCGTCCAGTTCTTCAACAAGATGCACAGGATCCATGACAACACCGTTTCCAATAATGCATTTCTTTCTTGGTCGCAGGATACCGGATGGAATCAGGTGCAGCACATATTTCTTCTTGCCGACTAAAACTGTATGACCGGCATTATTACCGCCCTGCATGCGCACGACTATATCTGCCTCATCAGTCAAGACGTCGATTATTTTCCCTTTACCCTCATCACCCCATTGGGCTCCAATTAAAACGGTGTTCGGCATATCAATGTGGCTAAATTCAACAATAAAAAGCCCCGAACATTTTCGGGGCTTGAAATTTAAATAATAATCGTGACCTCAGGAAAAGTCAATCGATGAACTGGTCTATTCAGGCCCCAGGTTTAATGGATTGGTCAATGTATCCAAATTGACCCCGGGAAGAGTCGGCAGCGCCTGCTCTTCATCAACCCCATCCTCAGTTTCCTCTTCAATGGCCTTGATATAATCTGAACGAGGCTTTGTGAGAGCATCCACAGTCCATTTGGAAACCATGAAAGTATGTCCCTGAAATTTTTGCTCTGCTTGAAGTTTATCCTGAAGAGCTTTGACTTGATCGGCATGTTCCTTGTCCAGTCTCTCTTTATCCTCTTCCTTTTCATCTTCAGCAGGCGCACGCTGTGCACTAATGGCTGCGGAAACCTGCAGACGAATGGGATATTCCTCATCCTCGTTGGCTTTCCCCATGTGGACTTCGTAATTAAACCCATCGAAGGTTGTCAACATGGCCTTGATAGGCGCATCCAAGCCCAGATCTTCATCACTGATATCACTTGAGGCGATGTCGTTGAAACTGGGTGAAGACAGGATATTTTTCAAACTATAGCTGCGGCTGGAATCCAGCTCCTCTTTCTCTCCCAAACCAGCTAAGATCATCTCACCTGTTTCGGATTCGCGATTCACAGCCCAGCTTTGGAGAGGGTCGGCGTGCGTCACTTCTACTGATTTCAATTTTTCGATTTTGAAGAACGTTTTATCCAACCAGGCTTTCGCCTCTATTTCAACGTTACTGAACGTCTCGGATACAAAAGCAATGCGCGATGAGTCTCCGTCGGGCAGCAGATACCGTCCATCGGGAAATTCTCCTCCCCCAAAACTGGAGGATTCCGATTTACGCATGGACTGTTTCCCCAGCAGAAGGGTACCTATTTCCTTGTCGCCTTCGCCCTTGAAGGTCAACAAAAGCCCGACTTTGCCAGCGTTATCTGGCGTCAGCAATTCAAGGCGCCCCAGTTGACTTTCACCAACCTGCATCTTGCGAAGAATCTTAGTTTCGCCGACAGCAAGCAGCAATTCTCGAATTTTCGAAAAATCCGCCGCATAATTCGCCCTGTCTGAAACACGCCATGTTTCGTCCACTTTCACAAGTGTTGCTTCACCAATATTGCTTTTGACAGCAATTTGAGTGACATCATTCATCGGGAAGTCAGGCATGACCTTGCCCCCAATGGCCTGCTCTCCTTGAGACCAGGATTTGTTATTTTGAGTGACCAGTAAATATCCTACCACTCCGATACAAACAAAAATGATAACGAGTAATTTTAGTTGTTTTGAATTCATCGTGCTGCAGTTCGTTTACGTTTTACAAGTGCAATAAAAATACCACCTATTGTGATGAGGAATGGCATGCCAGCAATATTGACCCACTTAAGTGTGTTCTGTAATGAATCAATATCCTTTCGGAGATTGCGCCTCATATCCTTCAGATCTTCACTTACCTTTTTGTTGTTTTCCCGCAGTTTCTCAAGCTCTTCTTTCTGCTCAGGAGTCAGAACAAATCGTTGTCCTTGACCTGCGTCTTGTCGAGTGCGTTGAATGTCATTGATCTTCTGTTCTGCCTCTCGTTTCTTCTCCTCAAGCTCATTGATACGTGCTTGGTAGGCTTTGGCTGCTTCGACCTCCATGTCACGTATTTTTGTGAACGGGCGATTCATGGTTGCCCGGCTTCGTACTGAAATCAGACGACTGTCGCCCGCCATTTGTTCTACAACGTTTTGTGCCATAGGTAGGTTGCCATTCAGTAACTGGACCATTCGAGATCCCAAAAAGTTCTGCTGTTGAACGGAGAAGTTGTCATACATGAAGTCGGCATCAGCGAAGAGCACGACCGAGGCACCCTCTTCAGACTCCTTCAAGGAAGGAACTTCAGGCCCCGTCTCCTTGTCATCATTGTCCAAATCGTCTTCTTCTGATGTTTCGCCAGAGCCAGGTTTGCCATCAGGAAAAGCCGTTTTGAATTTTCCGTTCAAACGAATGGCGAGAGAGTATTTCTTTTCATCAGATTTGAATTCTTTCATGATGTTTTCTCCGGAGAGTCGAGCCATGAAAGCATCAACGAGTTGTGATTCTTCGGAGGTGTGAAGCAAGACAGTCTGTTCCAGGCCCTCCGCTGGCTCGCCTTTGAAAACACCGGCGAAAGGGATCAGAAGTTGATCAATCTGACTGGTGATGACATCGTCACCATTAATCCCTTTCGGATCCAAGAAGAGGATACCTGGTTGGATTTGTGGTGGCGCACCTCGCTGAAAGGAAATCTCTCTTGCAAAAAGACGGTCTGCAGCAATCTTCGAACTTTCAAACTCAATACCCCATGCGGATAATAGTTCAGGCAAGTTGGAAGTTGAAGGTGGAGGCCCAAGCATATTATTTCCATTTGGACTAGGGGTTTGATCTACGATAGCCATGGCATCCAAAAAGGCAATGAGTTTACCACCAGCCAGAAGATACTGATCTATCGCATATTGAGTTGAGCCAGTGATATCTTTTGGATGAATGACGACAAGCAAATCCAAATCGTCAGCAATACTTTCTGCTGTCAATGGCACCTCACGCACTTCAAAGTCCTGCTGAAGTTGATCAATCAGGAACCAGGCCGGCTGTTGAGGAGGCGCTTGCCCCATCTGAGCCATCATCGGATTTGGCTGTTGCCCAAAAACAGGCAAGGCACTCATCACACCAACAATTGGCTTGTCGTCCACAGTCACCTGCGTGATGGCTCGAGTGAGATCATATTCCAGTAATTTTTCGCGATTGGGGTCTAGAAACGGTAGCGAAACCGTTTTATCCAGCATGCTGATAGCTAATCCAAGGTAGATCCTGTCATCAAACGATAAAGCCTGACCAGTAACACCGTCACTTGTTGCCAAGTCGGCAGCATCTGAGTCGGGTTCAGGATTGTATTTTGTAATTTTTAAATGCCCCCCAGAATATTGGGAATATTCATCAAGAATATCTTCTATGTGACTAATATAATTCTTGAAGTTTGGCGGCATTACCTTTTCGTCTCTGGTTGCATAGAACCGAATTTCAACATCGGTATCCAGCTCACCCAGGATTTGTTTCGTGCCTTCAGAGAGAGTGTAAAGTTTTTCGGATGTCAGGTCGATGCGGGTCTTTAAATGACCTGCAATAACATTCACCAATACAACCATCACTAACATGATGACCACTCCTAATGAGGAGTAAAGAAATAGGTCGGTTTGCTTTTTGTTCATAATCGAAGGTTCCTTTCAATTAATTGGTTCGCAGATTGCGCAAGATAACACTTGTTGTGAAGAGGCAGAATCCTATCAGAGACAGAAAGAAGACAACGTCTCTGGAATCCAATACTCCTCTTTGAAAACTAAAAAAGTGGGTCATGACACTGAATGCTGAAATTGTATCCACCAGCCAACTTGGGGCCCATTGAATCAGCATGTCCGTCACAGGTGGGTAACCTGCGAGGATCAAAAACAGGCAGATGACCACCGATAGAATAAAACTAATGACCTGATTACGGGTTATTGCTGATGTCATGCTGCTTACCGCAAGGTAACCTCCAGCAAGAAACATGCTGCCCACGTATCCACAGAGGATGGGGCCAATGTCGGGAGACCCTAGATATTTGACCGTGAAAACTATCGGGAAAGTCAACACGAGAGCTATGATAAGAAATAACCATGAAGCCAAAAACTTACCAAGAATAGCCTGCCAGGGTGTCACCGGCATGGTGAGGAGCAGTTCCAAGGTTCCTTGACGCCTTTCCTCGGACCAAAGTCTCATACCTACAGCCGGCACAAGGAAAAGGTAAATCCATGGATGCCATGTAAAGAAAGCGGATAGAGATGCTTCCTGACGCTCAAAGAATTGTCCCAACTGGGCACTGAATGTAAAAAAGCCTATCAGCGTGAGAAAGATAACGATAAACACGTAAGCCACCGGTGATGCGAAATAACCAGTTAACTCGCGCTTGCATACTGATTGAATATTAGACCATGCATTGTTCATGATTGTTTTCCTCCTTTGCTGGTGTCAGGTAATGTGATGTTGCGGAAAACCTCATCAAGTTTCCCCTCTTGTGTGTAAAGCTCAATAATACGCCATTGCTCTTGATGAGCTAAATCGGCGATGTGAGAATTAAGCTCTCCGTTGACCTTTGCTTTGCCTTTAATCTCAAGCAAAGCAGCAGTCGCATCATCATTGATCAGGGTCACGCTTTCAACAGCAGGCAGGCCGGTCAGTTTTTCACGCGCCACAGAACCTGATAATCCGCCAAGTTTCAGGCGAACAGTTCCGGCTGAATGCGATCTGGCTTTCAGATCTGCAGGTGTTCCATTAGCCACGATCTTTCCTCTATCGATAATGATGGCTCTTGAACAGACCGCCTCTACTTCTTCGAGAATGTGTGTCGAAAAGATAATGGCTTTCTTCTCCCCCATACGCTTGATGATGCTCCGAACTTCGTGTTTCTGATTGGGATCAAGTCCGTCTGTTGGTTCGTCGAGTATTAAAATATCCGGATCATGAATGATCGACTGAGCAAAACAAGTCCGGTGACGATAACCTTTCGAGAGAGTATCAACACTTTGGTGAATGACTGATTCAAGGAAGCAGAGTTCAACTACCCTATCGATAGCTTTATTCCTTTCGGATCCGCGTAAACCCCGGATTTCGGCAGTGAAACTAAGGAATCCTTTCACTGTCATGTCAGGATACGCTGGAGCATTTTCCGGCAAGTATCCAATCAGACGTTTTGCTGGAATAGGGTTTTCAACGATGCTGTGCCCACCAACAGTGATAATACCGTCTGTAGGAGGGATGAAACCAGTGATCATCCGCATGGTAGTGGATTTTCCTGCCCCATTGGGCCCCAGGAAACCCAGCACTTCCCCTCGTTCGACTTCGAACGATATGCGGTTCACCGCGACTTTTGGACCAAAGGTCTTTACTAGATTATCTACTTTAATCATACCTATTTGCTCAAATGAGAATGAATGCTAATTTTCTGGCGCAATTGGGAATTCAAATCAAGTTACATTTATGCAATGTTTCAAAAATTCGCCAATTATTATAATCCTACGGTTTATCACGTGAGACATTATGGCTCTACTGTGACAAACAGTGAGGGATTTGAGGTCTCAGTGTCTCAACCTGAGCCTTGATATCAATAATGATATCGTTATCTAACAAAACCCATGCCATAATCATGGGGTAATGTGAACAAAATCGGAACCAACTGCATCTGCAAAACGAAGTCCTTTTTTTGTTAGCCGAAAGGATTCGCTGGTTAATTCGGCAAGACGCTTGCTTTGAGCCTTTTCCATAGCCTCTTTCCAATGTTTTTCAGCCCTGACTCCGAATCTTTTTTCGAATGAATTCAAATCAATACCAGCGTTCATTCTCAATGAAAACGCTGCAGATTCCCCCATTCTGGCTTCCGTGCTCAATGTTTCCTCAAATTCAATACCTCGGGCTCCTTTTTCAATTTGATCACAATAAAGTTGTGTATTTGACCAATGTTTCCGGCGTATTCCACTGACCCATTCCGTTGCAGCTGGTCCCACACCATAAAAATCTCCACCTTCCCAGTAATTGATATTATGCAAAGCAGCAAAGGCTGGATAGCGGCTGGAAGAATCTCCAGGTTGAGATCTGGCAAAATTGGCGATTTCATATTGTAGAAAGCCACTCCTCTCCGTTTGCAATATCAGCGCTTCGTACATTTCTGCGGCAAGTTCCTCGTCGATATCGAATTCGCCTGCTTTGAGTTGCCGGTAAAGTGCGGTGTCTTCTTCGTATATCACCTCGTAGCATGATATATGGTCACTTTTCATTTCCGTGATCTCATCAAGCGTGCTTTGCCATTGCGTCATCGTTTGGGTAGGGATACCAAACATCAAATCAAGATTGATGTTTTCAAAGCCGACGGAGCGCAAGATATCGAATGAGCGAAAGACTTGTTCCCGGCTGTGAATTCGGCCAAGTCGGTCTAATAAATCAGGATCAAGCGATTGAACGCCCATGGAGATACGGTTGACGCCAGCCTGCTTCAGGAGCTCTGCTTTATCTTTGGAAACGGTCGCAGGATTGCACTCCACTGTCCACTCGCCAACAGGACCCCAGCTTTGATTTTGAAACGTGCCAAGGATTTTCTCTAACTGCTTGAGGGAAAGTAAAGAAGGAGTGCCTCCACCAAAAAAAACTGTTGCAGGCTTGACTCTATGAGCAATCATATTCAACTCCTCACAAAGGGAATTGGTATAACGATCAACTGCCTTGGAGTTGAGTAGTTCCGAGTAAAAAGCGCAATAATCGCACTTGTGCGAGCAGAAAGGGACATGGACATACAGGGAGAGAACAGGAACTGTATCCCTGTCGTTGATGTTCATGCAGTATTATGTTGAAGAGAGGGTCTGACAGAAGTCTTGATCACATCATCAAACCGCGCTGCACATTTTGAGCTTTCAGTCCTTTGTCGCCCTGAATAAGTTCAAAGTTGACAACTTCCCCCTCGTTGAGAGTCTTGAAACCATCTCCACTGATAGCGCTGTGATGAACAAAAATATCTTCACCTGATGCGTCCTGCACGATAAATCCAAATCCTTTTTTATTATCAAACCACTTAACACGACCGCTCGCCATATGAAAATTCTCCTACTACTTAAAAATTTAAATCGAATGTTGAATACTGCTTACCTGAATTTGAAAAAATAGTATCTCTTCGCACGGTGCCTTGATAAGTCACCCGGAAATCGATAACTCCATGTTCAGGATTTAACGAAGATTAAAGGCTGGTAAACGACCGTCAAGAGATACTTTCCTTAAAAGTTTTACTGGAGGTCGATAATTCGAAAAATTGTATCAAAAAGAAATCCAGTCCCAATCCAGAAACGGACTAAAGGCTTGATTATGGAAGAACAACGAGGGAAACATGGCCTCATTCTATCCCAGAAAAATATAGAGAAATGAATATTTGCATCACTCCTTCTTCAGATATTTATACATCGCCACGACAGGGCTTGCTTTCGTTGCTAAGCTTATTGTGGAATGCTTCTTAGATATCATTTCAATGAAGCGGAGACTTCTCATTTTAGTTCGCAATTTTTTAGCAAGGAATTAAATTACATTTTTAAATTTGCCGAACTGTTGACCTGAAAACCTACCCATTAAAACTAAGTGAATTAAACGGCGGAGCTCCGATAATCCAACAGCGATAATTCGGTCTTGCTGCAAGCATGGTGAGGATTTTCAGATGGCGGATGGATGGTGGAATTCGAGTTCACTTGTAAAAAACAAAGGTAAAGCGGCCCCTTTTCGGTTTTTGTTTCCCGACAGAACTTCCATAAAAAGGGTGAAAAGCATTGCTTGAAAGCAGAAGGGATTCAATATGTCTCATTTTTATGAAAGCTCGAATACCTGACATGATGAACCTTGAAACCACACAAAAAAACTTTCATCAAAAAAGGCAATCGCCTGAAGTCACGTTTAAAAACTAAGCCATCGAACCAGGTTCCTAACCAAATGAACATATTTAAAAACCCGTCCACCCGAGTTAAGTAAGAACATTTCACTTAAAAACACCCGAACAACCGAATCCATTGGCTCATATCCATTTCATCCCATAGTTGGGATTAAAAACAACTCTACCCGTTCGGAGGATTTACCGATATCCCCTTTCCCTCGGTGAATATTTGCATGTCCCTCAAATGACTTTAATTACCACATCATTGTCTGCTCCTCCAGTGGAGCATCAAACACTGCCCTCTTTATGGCAATATCAGGCGCATGCTGATTTGAAATGGATTCTTGATTCTGCTCCTTTATTCGAAGGCCCCGATGGCCTCGGCGAATTGGCTAGTATTCATGGCAAGGTAAAGAGTGTTCCCATCACCTCATTGACTTCTCATTTTAAAACACCTCCCAGTAGACGTGTAGGTCTATATTTTGAATCCTTGCTTTCCCCTTGGCTCATTCAAGGACTGCACCTCGAACTGGAGGCTCACCACCTTCAAGTTTTTGAGAACGGGCGCACCGTGGGAGAAATTGATTTCAGCGTTCGAGATCCTCAAGGCATTCGTTGGCGATTGGAAAGCACTATCAAGTTTTATCTACATTACCCGAACTCCAATTCTGCCGACGGAAGTTCTTTCATAGGACCTGACCCCAGAGATTCGTTTGAACGCAAATATGCCCACTTGACAGAACGTCAATTAAGACTGCGGGTTCCGGAGCTGGGACATCCTGATCATGCCTTGCCTATTGCACGCGGTATACTTTTCTATCACCTTGCCGACCTGCATAACTCGCAACGTCCAGCCAAGGCAAACCCGAAGCATGTCCGAGGCCTTTGGATGAAAGCCTCGGAATGGGCTGACTTCTGTGGCTTGTCATCAGGTGTCGAACGGGTAATAAACTTGCCAAAACCATTCTGGATAAGTGGGATTTCCAATCCTGGACTCACCAGCAGGGAACTAACTTTGACTGAGGCAACGAATGCGTTAAAAGCTCATTTTAGTTGTTCCAGAACAGCTTTGATGCTTAGCTTACATCATTCAACTGACAAGGGTTATTGCGAGAAATGGAGATGCATCATAGTAGCTGACACATGGCCCAATTGTGATTTACAATCTTAGAAATATTCTGAATTCTGGATTTTACCCCCACTTCATGTCTCAGCGAAGCCATGAGTAACCGTCCTTTAATTGCCCCACAGTGTTAATTCTCGCAGTGGCGCAGGCAAAAAAACAAGTCAAACGGACGGAAGGGTAATATTCATGAGAGTGCGCTATGGACTTCATTTTGGATTTCCTCTCCAGACATACAATCCCAAAAGATTACCTGAACACATTTGCATTTGAACGTCATAGTTGAGGGATCATTGGAATAAAACCGAAACACTCTCGCTCCTCAATGTTCTCCGTGGCTTTTAATTGGCTTCAGGAGCACAGCAGCTAAACTATCCGAAGAATTAATTCACCTTCAAAACCCCATGATAAAACCCTTATTTCTATTCCAGATAACCATGATCATCTTGATGTCTGGATTCAAGTGCAACCTAGCTGCTGCGTCCAATCGGCCCAACATTCTTTGGCTGTCATGCGAGGACATCAGTCCAACCATAGCATGCTATGGAGATCCACACGCGATCACTCCTCATCTGGATCGATTAGCAAGCGAAGGAGTCCTTTACACTCATGCCTTCACCACCGCCGGGGTTTGTGCCCCGTGCCGCAGCGGTATCATCACAGGAATGTACCAATCTTCCATCGGAACGCACCACATGCGCAGCAATGCCAAGCTCCCTCCGCAGATAATGCCCTTTCCTGTTTATCTTCAGCGAAACGGTTATTACTGCACAAATAACGGCAAACAGGATTACCAGTTCAAGGCACCATCGGAGACATGGAGCGCTTCGGGTAAAAAAGCTCACTGGCGCAATCGCAGGAATGCCGAGCAACCGTTCTTCAGCGTCTTCAATTACAATGGGTGCCACGAATCCGGCATTGCAAACGATGACAAGTATCAAAGTGTAACGAAGGATCTACAGCCAGAGCAACGTCAAGAACCGGAGAATCTGACTACCCTCCCTCCTTACTATCCAGACAATGCCGTCACACGAGAAGATTGGAAACGGAACTACGAGGTCATCACCGCCATGGATGCCTGGGCGGGGAAGATCCTTGAAGAATTATACGATGATGGTCTTGAGGAAAATACGATTGTATTCTTCTGGTCCGATCATGGAGTTGGACTGCCTCGGGCCAAGCGCTGGCTTTACGATTCCGGTACGCACATACCGCTCATCCTCCGTATCCCCGAGGCATATCGAAAGCAGTATCAAATCAAACCTGGCACTCGCTCTGAACAGTTGATCAGTTCGGTTGATTTCTGCCCTACGGTCATGAATCTTGCAGGGATCCCGATACCAGGCCACATACAGGGGCAGCCCTTTCTAGGTAAACAAATACCAGCGCCTCGACAATTTGTTTTTGGGGCGCGGGATCGCATGGATGAACGTTACGATATTATCCGCATGGTGAGGGATAAACGTTATAAGTACATTCGTAATTATGAACCGCTAAAAACCTTCTATCAGTATATGAATACACCGGAGAAAGGAGCCACCATGAAGGAACTGCGCAGACTGCACCATACGGGAAATTTACTCCCATTTGCCAATGCCTATTTTTCTCCAACCAAACCCAATGAGGAGCTCTACGATTGCAATGCAGATCCACACGAACTCAATAACCTCGCAGATAACCCGGCGTTCAAACGAGAATTGATCAGACTGCGACGTGCGCAGCTTACATGGGTCCGGGAGACGAAGGACCTGGGTTTAATCCCTGAGGCAGTGATTGCTCGACTGGAGGGAAGCATAGGCAATCGGTATGCTATCCTTCGTCAGGAGGGTGGAGATACCCTCGCTTCTCGCATCGCTCAAACAGCAGTTCTTGCCTCTTCCGGAGTAGAAGCAATGGAGGGCCTTGCAACTGCCATACAAGCATCTCACCCTGCCATTCGGTATTGGGCCTTAACTGGTCTTGGAAACATAGGAGTCAAGGCGATATCCAAACTTGCTCTTGTCGAAAAGCATCTGACTGATGCATCTCCCGCGGTTGGCATTGCTGCAGCAAGGGCTCTATGCCGAATGGAAAAGCCACAGGAGGCTTTGCCGGTGTTACTGTACTGGCTGATGAATGGTGAACAATGGGAACAACTTCAAGCTGCCATTGTTCTTGATGAAATCAATGCTCAGGCAGCCCCGGTTCTCGATCAGATGAAATCCGCGCTCGACAGCAAGATTGCAAAAAACAAGTATGTCGTACGAGTTGTAAACCGGGCTTTAAACGAAGAGTTGGGGACCGCGAACATTGTTCCTTGATCTCGGATGACCTCATGAAATATTCCATTCTTTTTATTCTACAGACGCTCGCCCCCTTTTCTGCTCCAGGTGCGGAACCTGCAGCTCGTCCCAATATCCTCTACCTATTCGTTGATGATATGGGCTGGGGCTCAATTGGCCCAAATGGTCAAGCAGCAAGAAAAGACAAAGGCTTGCCCTACGTTCGCACACCGAACATCGATCGTCTCGCCGAGCAGGGCGTTAATTTCACCCGCGCATATGCATGCCACGTCTGTTCGCCGTCGCGTTCATCCCAGCAGTCCGGATTCCATCAAGGACACACTTTTGCCGATGCAAATGACCCCGACAATGCGAGGAAAGCGATGCGTGGCGAGGATATTCTCATGGGGGATGCCATGTTCGCTGCAGGATATACCACGGGTTATTGGGGGAAGTGGGGATACGGTGGTTCAAAGGATCAGTTCAAACCCAAGGTCGACAATATTCAGTCGCTGCCCACCTCTCACGGATACACCCACGTGCTGGCTGAGTTGCATCATGTCCGTGCGCATACATTTTTTCAACCATCCCTGTGAGGTGCTCCTGCAAAAATAGACGCTATTGGAGGCATCCATCCCATCCCCAATTCCATTGCCAAGTATGTTGGAAGTGATGCATATCCCGACTTACCCGCGTATCAGAATCATCATGACTACCCATCCATTGCTTATTGTGACGATGCTTACGCATTCGCTGCGCTCGATTTCGTGCGGAAAAATGCCCAGAACTACAATAAGACAGGCAAACCTTTTTTCGGACTGCTGGCAACACAGATACCACACGCACCCTTTAATGAAATCAGTCAGCTTCCCAATTGGGACCATGCTTACGAAGATGACACAGCATTTAAAAAACTCTCCCCTCAGGCTCAACAATGGGCTGCCATGGTAACGCGCATGGATGCGCATTTTGGTCATCTTTTATCT
>Ga0163179_10000215_pt1 | contig 40765 bp, 25 predicted proteins | sample AtlANTMetagenome_FD_109643 | JGI IMG/M metagenome (GOLD analysis project Ga0163179, IMG submission 109643) | Marine eukaryotic phytoplankton communities from the Atlantic Ocean - Atlantic ANT 2 Metagenome | ecosystem: Environmental > Aquatic > Marine > Oceanic | place: North Atlantic Ocean... | reverse complement strand
GCCTGTGTCATCAACATTAAGGTTAGCATTAAGAGCAGGTGTGTAATCAAGAACACCAGCCATTGTTAGTGCAGAAGCAACGTCAGCAGAACAAAGGATCATGTTACCCTTTCCTCTACGAGTTTGCTGTGCGATGGCGTTAGCATCTCTTTCTATCTGGAACAGAAGTCCTTTGAACTTCTCAACAGACCATCTACCATTTGAGTCAACGTCTAGGTCGAATATTCCACCGTTTGCAACGTTTGCTTGAGCACCTGGTTTAGCAATCTTATAGATTGTTCTGATAACTTCACGGTTAATTTCAGCAAGAATCTCTGTTGAGAGAATGTTTGCTAATTCCGCTTCAGCATTCAGACCGTGGATTGCCTTAAGGTCTTGAGCAAGTTCTAAACTGTACTCTGCCTTTAGTGCTCTGGACTTCGCAGTAACTGTGACTTTCTCGATTGAGAATGCCATCTGGTTGAAGTGATTTCCATCGGCATCTCCAAGAGCCTCAGAATCACCTGTATTCATACCTTGACCAGTTGCATACTCTGCCTGATCTGCACCAGAAGAGTTAAGAAGACCTGGGTTCTTAGCAGTGTCGTCACCAGTGATATTTGTACTAGATGTAGTACCGAAACCAACGCTTGCTCCGTCAGATGCTTGACCAGTATAAAGACCCTGAGTAAGGTTGTCTCCACTGTCCTGACCAGAGAAGCTGGAATCAACTTCATCGTAGAATGTTTCTGTTCCTGTCTGGTTGTCGTAGCGACTTCTCATCGCAAAGATTAAACCAGTAGGTCCGTTCATTGGTTGTACACCTGCTAGGTCATAAGCGACCAAGTTAGGCATAGCACGACGGATTAGGCTGATTAGAACGGGGTCAAAACCAGCAGTTGGTGTATCACCATTTGATGCACCTGCAGCACTACCACCGAAACCACCAGATGCTCCAGCAGCATTACCGATGTTTGTGGGTGCTTCCATGAGGAAGTTACGTTCCTCAGTTTGAAATTTTTCTTGGTTCTCCAGAAGAACTGCGGTAACCATTCGACGATGCGGATCTGAAATCTTGTCGAGACCTTCGTAATCTAGAAGGGGTGACCACTTCTCCTGCAGGTGTTCAGCATTGAACATTTGCATTTGAATTTACCTCTTAAGTAAAAGTGTGTTTGGTTTTAATGTAATAAGAAATTACTTCTTGATAACTCTTTGCATAGTGCTCAGATAGTTTGCCATGCTTCCAGAAATTTTTTCTTCGCTTGGTGAACTTTCTTCTGAGATATTCTCGGAGTTGTCTCTTTGAGCACTAGATGCTACTGTAGGGAAATAAGATTCTCTAAGTGTTACTAGTTTCTCACGGTAATCTGCTTCACTTTCAAACTCAACACTTTCAGCAAGAGATGTTAGCTTTTCTTTCTGAGTGACTGCAAGTCCTTCAGAAACGTCACTTAAGATTCCATCGGATGTAGATTCTGCTAACCTCTTGTTAAGAGCAACATTTCTTTCGATCTGCTCATTGAGTTTTTCTTCCATATCATCAAGTTTATTTACCATGCTCTCAAGTACATCATATTTATCTTCAGGGATTGATACATAATGTTCTTCAAAAAGACCTTTTAGACCTGTCATAAAGGATTCAGATAATTCTGCCTTAACTCCTTGATCTACGGCTAATTTGTTTTCTTGCATCCATTCATCAGCAACGTACTCTAGATATGAATCAGTACGATCAGTAATATCTGCTTTTAATTCAGCAGTTTCTTCCTTGATTGCTTTGATGTGGTCTGCTTCCAATTCTTCTTTAATTACTGCAACTTTAGAATTAATTGCTGCTTCAAAGATTGTCTTTGCTTTTTCTTGGAATTCTTCGGAAAGATCTTCACCTTGTAGAAGTGCATTAACATCTTCTTCAACGCTAGTTTCTTCCTTAGTCTCGGATTCAGCAACGACTTCTTCAGTATCGATTGCTTCCTTAACTTTCTTACGGAGTTGTGAAGGAGTCTCTTCAACTGTTTCTTCTACAACTTCCTCTTCTGCTACTTCAGATTCTGCAACTACTTCATCAGTAGTAACTTCTTCTTCTGCAACAACATCACCTTCAGGTTCGGATTCTTCCTTTGACATGCCCTTCATGCCATCAGCAGGTTTTGCACCTTTGTTTACCACATTCTTAACTTGTGCCAAAGAAGCACCAGGTGTTTTTAACTTAGCCGACTCATCATCGGTCTTATAGTTTTCTGGAGTAGGCCCGCCTAAGTCTTCCCAAGACCCGTCGTTGCCAGGTGTTGAAACTCCTGCTGCGTTAGACGCTGCCTTTGGCATTGCCTTGTCACCAGAATTTGCACCAGCAGTAACGGCGTTGGATTCCTTAACGTCTACTTCCATCTCTTGTAATTTTTTTCCACGGGACATTTGAAATTCTCCGAATACCTTTAGTAATTGACTATATTTATTTATAAATTAAAGATTTGAGAGAAAGTCTTGGAACAAACCAAGCTTGTGCTCTTCTAGTCTTTTTTGATCAACTAGAGTGTTTATACGTCTTTTTGTATGTGACGCAAACTGTTCACGAAGGTTACCACCTTCCCAAACCCACTCCTTTCCTTCCATAATTCCTGATACAAAAGCATCGGGAGCAGAAGGATCAGCGACGATATCAGCAGCAGTTGCTAACATGAAGTCTTCGCCTACAACTTTTGCACCAGTATGATCTTCTCTTAATGATCCAATACCACGAGAAGAAACACCAAGTGTCACGCCTTCACCTATAAGGGATGATGCGATTTTACCCATTGGTGTATTGAGGATTTGTGCTTTACCTCTAAAATTATTACCTTCTTGTCTAAGAGAAGTAATCTTATGTGAAACACGATCAAGATTAACAGTTGGCCCATCTGGGTGACCTAACTCTCCCAAAGCACGACCTTTACCAACAAATGATTCATTATAACGATTAACCTCTTTAGCAAGAGTTTGTACAGGGTACATTCTACCATTGCGGTTTTTTATACCACCTTGAAGAAATACACCTTCGATGTACATTTTTTTATTGGCACCTTTGCCTTCTGTAATAAACTCAACGTTTGAGACTTCTTCTGTGATTAATTTCATTTTTTTAATTTGCGTATCCTACAGATGTACCCAAGACACTAGCATGAGCAGCAAAAATTGCCTCGGTTGATTTTTTATCAACAAATTCAACAGTGTTACCTAACAATGTAAAAGTTCCAACTGTTGATCCTCCAACAGCATCAGCAACAGTTACTACTCTTGCAGTGCTTGTAGTATTGACAAGACGTACTACAGTTGCACTTCCAAATGTAGAAGCACCTGCAGCATCAGTGCCACATGCTGCTTCACTACCTGTTACTAAAGTTCTAGTCATTAGACTCCTCTTCTTGATCTACTTCATTTGTTGCTTCAGGTTCACTTTCAGTTTCTTGGTCGGCAAATAAGCTTGAAGAAACATCTTGTTTAACATCATCAACTCTTTTTGCACTTTTAGCAAAAAGCATATCTTTGATTTTGTCACTCACATCAGAAGCAGATGCTCCTTTGTCAAGAAGTGCATTAATAAGTTCATCATTAGTTGGCATTATATTAAGAAATAACTAAAAAGTATTTATATCTCTCCACCTTTGGGCATTTTTACTTCTGTCGCACTACCATTAACTTCTTGCCCATTTACAGGAGCACCCATCATACTTTGACTAGCAAGTGGGTCAAGTGGCATTCCAGTTGCAGGATCCATTAATGTTGCTGGATCAGGTAGTACACCATCTTCAATTTCTTGATCAATTTGTGCATCAATTTCTTTAATTTCTTCTTCAGTCTGTTTTAGAATCCTACTCCTTACATATTCTGCAGAGAAATATCTACCCATATATGGTTCCATTGCAGCAAGAACACCAAGTTGTTCATTAAGAAGTTCATTTTCTTTAAGATCTGAAAAATGATTATCATAAAGATAATCAAATTGAATATGTTCTTCCAAATGATCCCAATCGTCTGGGGTACAAATGTTTTTAAGAATCAATTGAGTCTTAAGCATATCCATAAAGATTCCAGAAAATCTCTTACGAAGTCTACCTACAAATTTAGTAAATTTAAGTTCATCTCTTAAGATCTCTGATGAACGACCTAAATTAAATCCACCACTACTATCTAATCTACTTGATGGAACATTCAATGCTTTATATAATTTTGTCTGAAAATATTCTATATCATTAAGTTCTCCAAGGTTTTGTCCACCAGGTAATGTAGTAATTTCTGTTCCTCTTCCACCTTCTCTTCTTGGTAACCAGAAATCTTCAAGCATTGCCATATACTTACGATCATCTCTGATCTCTCCAGTATCAGCATTATATACCAACTTGTTACGATAACGATTCATAACATCACGAAGATATTGTTCTGCCTTTACCTTTGGAAGATTACCAACATCAATGTAGAATATTCTTCTTTCTGGAGCACGAGATAATCTGTAAATAACAAGACTATCTTCAACCATTCTTAATTGGTTAAGTCCTTTGATTGCCTTATGTAAGTATGATAATACTGTTTGCTTGTTACGATCTACAAGTCCTGAAGTGACATATACGATTGCATCTTTTGCTATTTGAACACTTTTTTGATCTCCTCTGTTTGGAAGCATCACATTACCACTATTTTTAGTAGTAGCATTTGGACTATAAACATAATACTCCTCAAGTTTGGGAGCTTCAAACATTTTTGTTTGATTTAACTGATCAGTATATACTGGTGACTGATAGTTAGGACCAAGTTTCTCTTGCTTTCTTACTAATTTTATTTTAAGTGGGTCAATATATCTAATTTCTTGCAAACCATCTTGTGGTCTTTTTAAGTCAATTACTTTATGGTAATATACTCTTCCATCAATATACCAAGTACGAAAAATCTCATGAGACTTCTTATCGAAGTTCATGAGTTGCTTGATGTATTTAAATTCTTCTCTAATAATATCTTTTAACTTATCTGATGCAGGTAAGTTTGATAACTCAACTTCTACAGGAGAATCATTAAGATCAGAAACAATTGCTTCATTTACAATATCTTCAATTGCACTATCACACTCAGGATGTAGACACATTTCACGGTATCTACGAACTAAGTCTTGTTCGTTTTTGTATACTCCTTCGATATCTACGTATTGTCCGTAGAATCCACTGGATATATAAAAATCTGATTTATCTTCGTCGTTAGGGGGTACTGGAGAAACGATATTTTTGTTTTTATCGCTTCCACCAGCACTCGGTAACTTAAAGCCAAAGAGCTTTGCCATTGTATAACTGTTTTGCTACTATTATAGCACTATTTATGATTAAACACCAGTACCTAATTGAGTAGATCCAGTAGAATCTTGTGCATCGTACCACTGATACTGAAGTTCGACAGTAAATTCTTCAATAGAATCAGTATTTTCATAACTTAAATCTATTGCAGAAACTAGTGTTGGGAATGCTCCATAGAATCTATACTGTTTAAGTACAGGTACTTGAGCAGCACTAACTGGATTTGTTCCAGAAACAGTTGATCTTCCGAGTTGTCTTACATACATATCCTGTTGATATGAAGTAGGATCTGTTAATCCAGCATTATCTTCATGCTTGTTAATCAAGTTCATCCATCTTTCAAATGCATTTCTGATTACAAAATCAGTATCATTGATGACTGTGATTGACCAAGGATCGAATGTTCGATCACCAGCAATTTTAAGGTTTCTTCCTCTGAAAGGAACTGCAATATTACTGATATTAGATGCAGGTAGAGCAGCAGTTTTAACTAAAAATCTAGATTTGTCCGACAGAATATCCTTAGTGGAATCTGTTGGAACAGCATCATCTGGAAAATAAAGTTCAACTTCAAATAGATTGGATCTAGTACCGCCCCCAATCATCTTACCCTTGAAAGCATCAAGGGTTCTATCTCTCGTTGCAGGAATGTTTAGGTTTGCCATTAATTTGTTCCTCTAGTTATTTAAACGTTTCCAACGACTTCTTCAAAGCTAACACCAGTACGGGTAGCAACGAAGGTTAGACCGATGAAGTTGATTGATCTTGCAGGTTTGACAAAGATGTCAGCCTTAAATTGGTTGGCATCAATTATGTCAGGGGTGTTGTTTGTTTCATCGCAAACAACGACAAAATCAGTAATACCTCTCTTCGACTTAACATCACGTAGGTATGGTTCAACAATATTTACAAAATTGGATCTTGTAATTACATCATTGAACTCGAAGAGTTGAGCTTTTGCTGCTCTCTCAATTGTTGCCTCAATAGTGAGGAACAAACGACGAACGTTAATTCTATCGAATGCAGAAGCATATGATAGACCAGTTCTATCTCCAAAGAGAACAATTCCAGCACCAGGTGAGAATACAACAGGGTTAATTCTCTTAGGATAGATTAAATCTCTTTGTGCTTGAGATGGGTTATATGCTAGTTTAATAGCATTGTTAATCGAACCCCTTGATGCACCAGCAGGAGAGAACCATGAATACTGATTGATAGAAGTTCTTGCCATCAATCCAGCAGTATCTGAGTTTAATGCAAGGTATCTAAATTTATTATTAAATCTATCATAAACGTATTTGTAACCAGAGTCGAATACAGCATAAGAAGATGAAGTAATAGGATCAAAGAAGTCAATAATATTTTCTGTTTGAGCGTCAGAATCTGTTATGTTAACAACTCCACTTTTATGAGGAGATACACAAGCAACACAATCTTTTCTCAATTCTGCAATAGAGATTAGATAATTTGCTTTAGATTGCGACTCTTGCATGGTTGAACCACCAGATGGTCCTTGAATTAAGAAGTTAAGTTGATACTCTGCCTGATTCTTGAACTTCTCATATCCACTAATAACATTAGCGAGTGTAGCACCATATCCACCAGAAGCAGAATAGTTTTCTCCACCTGTTAATGTATAACCTTTGTTTCCTTGTACTGCGAATGTTTGACCTTGAGCGTTTCCATTCCAGTTACCAACAGGTTTTGGAGTATATGCGTAACCACCTGCAGTAGCAGTAAGTCCTGATGTAGCACCAGTACCAACATATCCACCATAGAGATATTGTGACTTAAGTGCTAGAGCATCCTTCCAGTAGATATTCTCAGATGGAGTTATCTTACCATCAAGTGCCTTAGAAAGACCTAAATGCTTCTCTACAATTTGTCCTGCAGTACCAGTTACATCACCATTATCATCTATTACAACAACGTGTATTTCATCGTTAACTGCACTTCTTTGTGAAGCATACTCAGATGTTCCTGGTCTTGTAGCAACAGTCTTCCAATATACTGTTGAGTTGGTAAGATCTAATTTCTGATCTTCCCACCAGTCTTTTGTAGTTGCAGATCTAATTGTTTCATCAGCTGCACCATCAGTTCCAACAACATGTATTGGGTTAGATGTTGTGTTAGCAATAGAAACTTTAGTGAATGTTAGAGTTGTTGTACCTGCACCAGCAGTAATTGCTCTGTCTACAGTAATTGTACTTGCACCAATTGCAACAATAGTTGTTCCTGCTCCAACTCCATTTCCACTTACTTCTATGTAAGATCCACCACTAGTAGTGAAATCCCAAGAAGCAACACCATTGATATTCTCAGTTGTAATACCAGTAACTGTAATATCGAAAGCAGCATTTAAAACTGCAGTAGTAGCACCAAAACCAATATTAACTACATGGTCAGCAGTAGTAACTGGATTGTCAAACTTGTTGACTGAACCTTGAGCATAAGTTGCTGGACTTGAAACTCCAGCTGCTGTTACTTGGTCAACGACTTTAACATAAACCTCTCCTTCACCAATACCAGTAACAACTCCTCTTAGGAATCCTCCAGTAAATGTTGTAGTTGAACCATTAGATCCTGGATCAACTTTACCTACTAATGTTTGAGTTACACCAGCACCAACTATGAATTGACTTGTGGTAACACCAGTAAATGATTGATCTGCAAATCCATCAATTGTGCAAACTCTTAATCCGTTTGCCCATCTTCCTGGATCTTTGGCAGCATAGTACCAATCAGATGCAGTTGAATGATTGTTTACGTAATTTTCGTAAGATTCTATCTTTGCAGTTGTTGATGCATATGATACACCAGCATTTGCGTTATTTAAATTTGTATTATCTGTTCTGACTACTCTTAGGACACCGCCATAAGAAAGATAGTTAGATGCACTCATCCAATACTCATATTGCGAGTCAGTTGAAATAGGCTTACCAAACGTTTTAAGAAGATCTTGCTCCGTTTCGATTAGAATTGGAGTGTTAATAGGGCCTTTTTCAAATGGACCTGCAATCGCACCAACTAGTTCATTAACAGCATCAACTCTTCCAATTGTTAAGTCTACTTCCCTTACCTTGACTCCAGGTGAAACTAAGTTTAGCGACATGTTTTTCCCCTCTAAAGGTATCAATTTATCTGAAAATATTTATAAATTACTATTCCTTACATGCAATCTTACATGTAAAACTTATATGCTAGTGATACTCTTATATCATTAAAAGATTTACTATGTGGTGCTTGGGCAAAATGTCTTATATTAGCAGGAAAGAGTATTGCCCTATTAGGTTTATATGAAATAGTTTTAATAATTTCATCGTTTTCTGAATCAATAAACATCAGATGTCCAAGATCATGTATTTTCCATTCTAGATTTGGATAATATAGAAATGTCATTTCGCCATCATCTGAATGGATACTACCATTTTGACCTGCTGTTTGTCCATTAGCGTATATTCTTCCAATACTAGTAAACTTTTTATCTAACTTTTTGCAAATAATTTCATATAGATACTCACTAAAATATTTTTCCTTTTCAAGTCCATCCATATGCCAAAAACGATTTCTAGTTGTTCCACCACCAGTAAAAGACCATTTTGGTCTCATCATCTTTTCCCAAATTTCGTTTTGTATTTCTTCTTTAAAAAAATTATTATAAACAGATATATTGAGACTACTACTCATATTACATATAGTCCCACATGTAATTCATACCGCCACCTTTATCTCCATATTCATCGGTATACCAACGATCTCCTTCTGGGTCTACAAATGAGACTTCATCAGTTCCATCACTAATGAACCCAAAAGGTGCCATATCTTGCTCAATTTGATCTCTTTGATCTTCATATAATTTCTTCCTTACATCTTGATCTGTAAGCTCTTTAAAGTAGTCACATTGAACTAACCATGCATATATCACTAAACACATAGCAAGGTCATCATTACACCCATCCTCTGCCTCGAATGAATTGCTTTTAGATATAAAAGTAGTTAATTCTGAAATAATATCCAAATCTTTGAATAGTACTTTATCTGATTCTACTATTTGTTTTAGATTCAATGATCCTATTTTCTTCACAGTCTTAGACATCTTTACACCTAACTGTGTTTTATTGCCAGAAAATCCTTGACCTACAATCTGACCTGCTCTACCTCTCATAGAACACATAAGAAGATTCATATACTCAAGATCAAAATTTAAAATAGCAGCAACCTGATCTCCTACATCATTTACTTCACATAAAACCCATGCATTATTATATCCTCTTACTGTTTCGTATATTATATTTGGAAATAGCATAGGTTTGATTGTATTATTTCTATATTTTGCTACTACTTGATGTGGAAATTCGGTAATATCAATTACCACAAAGGCAGAGTAATCTTCACCAACACCCCTTGCCACATCAACCGTACATAAGTAATCGTGTTTTTCTACTGGTGCTGTATAGATATCTAATCCACTATTTGATGTTAATGGTTTCTCATATACAAGAGACCTTAATTTTGCTGGAGATATAAGAGTATCAACAGATCCCAAAAATTCACACTCAAATTCAACTTTAAACTGTTGTTCTGATGTGTTCTTGATTGTTTGCTCTCTCCATGCAGCATCTCTATTGGGAACTTCAGACCAGTGAACAGCAGTTGGTACATAATCACTCTCACCATTTTCTGCATCGTGCCACATTCGGTAGAAATGATTCATACCTTTAGGAGTAGATACAATTATAATTTTAGTAGATGTACCAGATGAAATAGTAGGATAAACTGAACTAAAGAAGTCATCTGCAATATGATTGGGTACAAAAGCAAATTCGTCTAAGAATATGATGTTGAATGACATACCTCGAACTGCAGCAGCAGATGTAGATGCTGCCATAATTTTAGATCCATTTTCTAATTCCAAACTTCCTTTATTCCATACAAGAATACCTTGTTGCATCCACTTGGGTAGATTTTCATAAGCAATCTGCAATCTACCAAGTAGATCTCTTGCAGTTGCTGCCTTGTTAGCAAGAATACCAATATTTACATTATCATTGAATATTGCATAATGTAACAGATAAGATACCGATGTTGTAGACTTACCAGTCTGTCGAGGCATCATACAGATATTAAATCTATTATCGTGGAATCTTTGTATTAACTTCTCTTGAAAAGGCCACATGTCAAATCCGACAAGACCCTCATCAACGTTTACAATCTTGATATAAGTTCTAGCAAAATATATTGGATCATCTTTACATTTGATGAATTCTGATATTTGTTCTGCATCAAATTCAACTGGAGTATTTGCCTTTTTTAAATTAGGATTACCCAGATATATGTTATCAGCCATAATTTTTATTGTTCACCAGATACTAGTAATGGTTTGCTTGGATCTCTCATTGATGGGTTATATGATATTAATTTCGCATTTGGATATATCTTTCTTATTGATTGTAGTACAGAACTTCTAGTTGGTCTTGTAAACACATTAGGAAAAAACATTTGCGTGAATAATGTCCTTCCCCTCCAATTAATAGTTAGAGCATAAGTAGAACCCCTTTCCTGAATACGAAGATATGATTCTCTAAATTGTCTATAATTTTTCATTTATCCATCCCCTTCTTTAGTAGTTTTTGCAATTCTGCAGTAGAACCAACAAATAGTGCATTATTAACAGTAGATGGTCCTTTTGCTTGTTCCTGATTTAAATCTTTCATCTTTAACTGTAAATCAATTAACTTATCAGTTGTATCAGCAACATTCTTAATTAATTGACTAACAACTTCAAATGCTCTTGGTTGTTGACCATCTTCGGCAACTTCCATAATACGATCAAGTGCTTCCTGACCTTTCTCAATCAAAGAATAAAGATTGCCTCGTGTGTACTCATAATCTAAAGCACTATTATCTTTACCTTTCTCAAGTTTTTTTAGTTGATCCTTTCCTCTTTTCAGAGTATCTTCAGCCTCTTTAACAACTTGAATGTCTAAGGAATTGTTTATAGCATCAAATTTACTCATACGTCAGCTCCTTTTGTGGGACTCCAAACTCTACCATCACTAAAATCATAACGTTGTTCACTAAATCCAAAATCATCACCAAGTTCAACAAGGACATCATCTGCAGTATTTACAATATTAACAACATCTCCATTGATATGTGATTCTTTAGTAGTACCATCAGATCCCCTCTTAACTACTAATGTATTACCAGTAATAGATTTAATCATCATCAATTCATTACCGATATCTATATAACCATTAACTGAAAGATTATTTGCATCAGCAACATTAAATTGTGTCTTAGTTGATGTAATATCTTCTGTTAAATTTGTAGTAGCATCATTATTATAATCTTGAAGTGCTCTAGGTTCAGCAACATATCTAAGTTCTCTAGATGCAGTCTTAGTATTTGCAGTATCAGTATACTTATCAATTTGAACCTTCTTAATGAGACCTGTACCAGCACTAGGAACATTACCGAATAGATAAGTCTTTGCAATAAATTCTAATGTATGTGTTATAACTCTCTTTTCCTCCATACCACTTTCATAATTATCATCAAAAGTCACATTTTCCAAGACCATTGGAACATCTCTTTTTTCACCAATTGCTTCAACTAAATCAATAGTTAAATTAAATGAAGGTTGAAATACTGGAAGAATTTGTTCAATAATCTGTAATGAATCCTCATTAAATTCAGTCATTACATTTAATCTAAATCCAAGGTTGTATGGAACAGGCATATAAACTCTTCTTGCTTTTTTAGTACCACTAGTAAGAGTATTAAAGGTTTGCATTGTAGAAACTTTTCTTTCATTATCATATTGAATACTAGTTAATTCAAATGCTAATCTTGGTAGTGTTATTGATACTCTTGATCTTAAATCTGGTTTTTGCTCTAATCTAGCTAAAAATTTCTCTCTTGGACCGTAAGCAATAGGAACCCTTGTAGTACTATATGCACTACCATCTTGCTTCTTATGTTTAATATCAATTGTATTAAAAAGAGTACCAAAAGATATGATAGTCTTCCTAATAATTTCGTGGTAATAATACGTTCCTAGCATAATATTGAGGTTTACTTATATTATCTATTTAGAATTCGCCAAATGGGTTATTTTCTGAGAAGTCTAAAATTGAATCTCCTTCAGTCTCGAATGGAGAATTGTCACCATATAAATCAGTATCATCTTGATCAGATACTGATTTAACTATGTATGTTGCATCAGATCCATTTAGTGTAGTTCCAATACCAACAACTCTTTCTCCTGCTATAAAATCTCCACTAATATTATTGACTAAAAGAATTCTTGTATCTGCATCCCAACTCTGAACAAGTGCAGTAGTACCAGACCCAACACCTCGTACAACCTCTTTAAACATATAATTACCAGAGACTGATGTTGCAGGTGGATCTATTGTTACTGATGGTGCTGTATCATATCCTGCACCAGAATTACTCCATCTTATAGCAATAACTGTACCATCAGCACCTAAAACTGCTTCTGCTGTAGCATTTGCAACTCCAGATATAGGATCCTTAACAGATGAATCATTAGCAATAGTAACTGTTGGTGGAGAAGTATATCCAACACCAGGATTAGTTAATGTTATTGAGGTTACAAGTCCTGCAGTGATACTACAAGTTGCTGTTGCTGTAGTTCCAGTATCTTGAGTATTTGTAGAAAGACCAAGGAAATTAGCATTATAGAAGTAATCTATTGCAGGAGTTCCACCATTTGGTGGATCCACTTGATAGTACTTATCTTTATCATAACTATGTCCACCATATTTAATCTCACTTGATGTTATTGCACCAGTACTACTAATACCAGTAATCTTGAGATATGCATCAGTACCAATACCTTGGTGATAACCATCTCTATATCTAATTAATACCTCATCATTAACTTGGAATCCAGATCCTTGTGTGGATGGACTAAAGTTTGTTACTACTCCAATTCTCACAGGTGGTGCTGCAATTGTAACTGATGGAGTGCTCTTATACCCAAGACCACTACCAGTAAGAGTAAGTCCAGTCAATATACCAACACTACTTCTATCAGTACCAGCTGTACCTACATGAGCAGTTGCAATTCCTCCAGTTGTTGCAGGTTCAACAGTAACATTCGGTACTACTCCATATTCTGCACCAGCATTGGTAATATTAAATGCTCCCAATCCACTTCCAGAAATAACAATAGTAGCAGCTGCCCCAACTCCATATGAATTTGTAGGAGTTATAGTAAGTGTTGGTGTTTGTGTATAACCAAAACCTGGATTAGTTAGTAAAATTCTATCAATAGATAATCCAGATGAAGTTTGCCCAGTACGACTAGTCATTATAGCAACAGCACTTGCATTTACACCAAGTACAGGTGCAGTAGAAATACCAATAGTTGGTGCAGCAGTATAACCAGTTCCATCATTAATTAAATCAATAAACTGGACACTATTTCCAACTGTTAATCCACTTCCCACAGTTGCTCTTTCAACAGTTGCAGTTGCAGTGGTTGCACCCAAACCAACCATTGCCAGTTGTACAGTGTATCCAAATTCTACTGCTGCTTTATCAACCGACTCGATACTTGTTTCTATTTGATCATCAAGTGCCATATCAAATACTTCACAACTTAATGTATAAGCATACAGTTTTTGTAATTGATAAAATGGTTTCTTAGCTTCAACATACTTAATTTCAAATATTGTATTATCTAAAGGGAAAAAGATTAAATCTCCTTCTTGTGGTCTACTTGTTAACTCTACTTCATCATTCAAAAATGGACTAATAAAATCTTCGTACCTTTCCTTAGAAATTACAAAGGTTACTGAATCAGTTGTTTGTACACCAAATTTTGTAAGTATATCTCCAGAACCTTCAAATCCTTCATAATTCATTAAATATGCTTCTATTCTAAAAGCATCATCAAATTTAGATGATGTTACTTCATTTAAAATATTTGATTTATTAACTATTTTTCTAGGCAGATAAACAACATCTTGCCCAAACATTTTCAATTGTTCATTAATAATGTCCTGAACTAATCTTTGTTCGTTTGCAGCACCTTGTAGAAAATATGGATTGAGTGGCATGACATTATCCTATAAGATCCATAGGTGGTAGTTCGTACTCCTTCCTAAGTTGATCTTCAATTATTTCTAGTTCTTTTATTGCATCTTCATATGTTTCTCTTCCATTAAGAGTAATTCCACCTGGCAATTGAACACCATTAAACTTAATAAGATTCTGCCCCCATTGTTTTTTAAAGGTAGCAGTTAAATATCTCTTTAACCAATGATCATTATAAACAGCATCGCATCCAGTCGAAGGATCACATATCCTATAACAATCAAGAATCATATAAGTATCAGCACTAACCTGAGACCAATCAATATCCATATAAAGTCTATTTCTCTTTTTATTGAACCTAATTTGTGTATCTGGAGTAATAATTCTACTTAAATCTTCTAGATATGTCTTTGTCATTGCATAGTTCATCAAATCCAATGCACCATAATAATAAAGATCATTCAAAAATATTTGATATTTGATATTAAATAAACCACTGGATATCGTACTCGCATCCATCTTAAAAACTTTTTCTACTCCAATAATATGATCTGGTAATGGTAAAAAATTGTTATTTTCTTTCCAAGTAGCAGATGTTATACCAGTACTGGATGTTCCAGTAGAAGTAGTTTGATTATCTTTCATTTTAGATATATCATCAGCTGAAAGTTCATGTTTCAAAAACACTCTTTCCACACCATCAAAATGACGTTCATTAAAATACTGTAGAGCATCATCAACTAGATCATCCATCTGATCATCATCTATATTAATTTCCAGTACAGGATATCCAAGTCTCCTTAGACAGTAATCAATTAATCCTTGTCTTGAATTTGGTTTTGCCATTAATCTTCAATACCCTCTTGATATTTATCTTCTGGTTTAGAATATGTTTTTGACTTTGATTTACTCTTAGTCGTTAATTCATCTACTTGTTTTTGTAATTCAAGATTTAAAGTCAGTAATTTAGTTTTTTCAGTTTCAAAATCTTTTTTTAGCGTAGTAATTTTCGCTTCCAATAAGACATTCTGATTCATTATGGTTGCCAACTTTTGATTATATAAACCAATCAAAACATTCACATCAACATCATTATTCATAATATCAATAAGTTCCTCCGTCTAGGGTCGTTGTCCATTTTGGTACGCCAGAAGCATTTGTAGTTAGTACATAATTAGAAGTAGTTATACCAGCAGTAGTACCACCAACACCAACTAACTTACCTTGATTATCAAAGTATGTTACATCGTTGTTATCGGCAACATAACCACCAGACTGATAATATAGTCCTGCAATGTCTAGCATACCTCTAGTACCAGTTGCAACGTTACCAACAACAGTAGCTTCTGGGATGTAAGTCCAAGATCTTACAGGAGCATTACTATTTTCTCCTGCACTATCATTATAACCGAAGAAACCAGTTTTGTTATTACCAGTTCCACTTGATGTATTGTAACTGAATGATATACCACGGTCAGTATTGGTATCATAAGCATGAGTGACCGTTACACCAATACCATTTGTTGAAGTACTGGTAGAAATTGCAGCAGTAGTTGTTCCACTAAAGGTAATAACATAATTGCCTTCTGCATTAGCTGTTCCTGAATAAGAAGTAACAGCAGTAGAACCAGCACCAGGAAGTCCAGGTAAATTTAAAATATCTCCTGTGTTGATACCAACAATTCTATCAACACTAATAGTAGAAACACCACTTGCAACTGATGCCATCACAACCAACTTACTGGTGATATCTCCAAGATGAATTACAGGATCATTTAGAGTTGATGCAGTAGAGTTAACAGTAGTTGTTGTACCATCTACTTGTAAACTACCTTTAACAACAACCAAACCATCACTACTTAATCCATCGGGATATGGGTCAATATAAAGAACACTACCACTATTGGTTGCTACTGTATTAGTAGAAATAGCAACGTTATCAATTGTCATTCCACCTGTTATACCTATTCCAGAATTCCACTGCCAAGGTACACCATTGACCATTATTTTATTAGCAACAGAATCATAATGCACTGTTCCGTCTTTACCATCACCAAATGCTAATCTTTGATTGTCTGGATTAATAACATGTCCAGATCCATTTGTTCTGAATATAATATCTTCTGCAGATCCACCAGCAGTACTATTAGATGAAATAGTATTGGCATCTATTGTTATATTATCTACACTCCATTGGTCAACTCGTGGAAGGTTATTAACAAGTCCTCCTCCACCTGGATTACCATTAGCACTTCTATCTAAGATGGGAACGAATCCATTAGTTACAACGGAAGCATTAGCACCAGCAGCAACAACACCAGGAGAATTTGCTAATAGGTCTGTGTAGTATTCACCACCAATTATTACTGGGTTATTACTGTCATTACCAATAAATAACCTTTCACCGTTATTTGCTTGAGTACCAGCACCAAAAGAAGCAGCAAGTTCACCATATAGCAGATTACCACTACCTGGTGCAGTTGCACTACTCGATCTTTTAATTCTTATCTTACTTGCCATGACTACCAGTTACCTCCGTTAATGTCCAAGTTTTGTGTTGCTCCTGGGGTAAGTTCTAAAGTTGCTACCCATTTTGATGTCGAAGAATTGTATACCAAAACCATTCCATTCTCTAATCCAGCTGAAATATCAACGTCACTTAAACCACCTAAAGTTCCTCCACCACCAGAAAATGATGATAAAACCTTAACCGCATTTTGAGAACCAACCCTTACTTTAATATCTGCCATAGATTTTAAATTGTAGTTGTAATACCAGCAGTAACAAGAGCACTGCCTTCAACGACCCTAGTAATCATATTAGAACCATCCTTTAATAGGACATCATAACCATACCTACCAGGTTTTAATACCTTAGTTGTAGAATTGGTTAGAGATAACTTAACTTGTCCTGCTGCTCTATTGGGAAAAGAAACAGCAAAAGTTGCAGTAATATTGGTTGAAGATGTGTGTTTCTTCATCCTAGCTGCACCAGTGTAACCAGTTAAGTCAAGTGCTGTATTAGCATTAGTTTCAAGATTGAATGTCTGATTAAAATCAGCACCAACGTCAATTACGATATTACTAACATATGCTGCCATTATTAGGTCAAATAGAATCTATCGTAGATATTTATAATTCATTTATGCACAATACTTTTTAGAAGAGATTTTATCTCATCTAAATCATTTTTCATTGTATTTACATCTGACTTTAGAGTTTCAAACTCTTTCTTTTGCTTATACTTTGCTTCTGATAGTTTCATGAACTTATCGAATTCATTTGTATTTGTATTGACAATAGCGTTTGATTCCATATCTCTTATAAGAGATACATCAGATTCTACCTTTAAATATCTTTCCATTACTGAATATCAAATGATCTTAATGCTATAGATCTAAAGTTCTTAAATCTTGGTGCTTGTGCTTGGTTTGTAGAAGTCATTACAACTTTAATCATAAACGCAGTAAACTGTGGAAGGTTTTCTCCAGTAAACTTATACTCACTATAAGTATTCGGTCTATTATTTGCAACTACAGTTTTATCTGGAGATCCATCAGAATTGAATGGAATATAATGTTGTTGGAAATCTTGACTATCATTTCTATAAAGTTTATAGAATACACGGAAATCTGCACTTGGTTCTCTATGTCCATCAAATTGAACATAAATTGAGTTTGATGGGAACTCTAATTCAATTTTTTTAGTTTCATATATTCCTGTATTTGGATCTTGTCCAGGAATTCTAGGTCTACTATCTGTAGTATAATCAGAAACCTTACTATCAACCAAATTACTCATTACAATAATATTAGACCTATTAAGATCAATCATAGGAGAAACATTCTCATTATTGGTAGATAATGTTAATTCAAGAGCAAATGATTTCTCATTATTAAGTAATTCATATTCATTAACTGCAGATGCAACAATTCTTGGATCACTTAAGAAATTAAGTTTATTGAGAGCAACAGATTCGTATCCCTTATCAGTAAATGAAGCTTCAGTACCACTCATACTTGTTCCAGAGATAGTTTTTATTCTACCCTTAATATCAGTACCTGTGGGTGCAATTGAATTTATTTTTGGATTAATTCCTTCAAATGGAACATTCTGAGAAATTTTTAAGTTGTCTCCTCCACCAATCTTTGTGGATTCAAAGAATTTATTAGTATCTGATAATTCTATATGGTAAGTATCAAATGTTTTTGCTTTTGATGATATGTTATGTGTCTTATTAATCTTTCTTAGAGATACACCATTAAACTCATACTTATAAACACTATCATCTGCTCTATGATCTGTTCTTAGAGTATTATCAACAGATCTATTGATATTTGTCAATTCTCCTGTTGATGTATTTGCACCTTCATATGATATAATTTCTTTACCAATTAAGATATGACCACTGTTACCAGCACCAACTGCAGAACCTTCAAATGTTGTTAATAATGATGCATCATTAACTGTAATGATAGTAGTATTATCATCAATCTTATTTGATAATTGAACTGATGATTTTTCACCTACAAGACCTTCAATCTTAACCTTATTGGAACTTGAATGCATACCATGATTTCTATGGTTTAATTGCATAGTTAAACCATCTCTAACAGAATCTGTAGATGCTGCACTAATTTGACCACCAGCAATTACTGTTCCTACTGAGGAAGAATTATAGTGTGTTATTGCAACACCTGCTTTAATATCTTCATTAACATCTTCAAGAACTATTCTATCAGTGAATGTTACTACCCCAACAACAGCACGTACTCCAGAACCAGAAGGACCTACTTTACCACTAACTAATAAATCACCTTGAGCATATCCATTTCCAGCAGTTGTTACAGTAATACCAGAAACTACTCCACTACTAACTGCCACAGTTGCTAGTGCTCCAGCACCAATACCACTTAGAGTGGTAAATGGAACTCCAGTATGTGTTCCATCAGTTAAAGATGTTCCAGTATTAGCAACAACAGTTAATGAGTTGGCAGCTGTCATTAAATCTAGTGGTCCGCCACTTTTAAGTACATAACCTTTACTTGTTACACCAGAATTTGTCTGTTCTATCTTAGTTCCTTGATCAAACTTTCTAGTAGTTTGTGTAATAGAAAGAGTCTTTTGTTTGGAATATGCAACTATTGGATTTTCTTTCCTAATTCTACCTAAAGCTAAATCATGGTTGTATAATACAACAGAAGCAGACTTTCCAGTTACAAATTTTGCTTTATTTAATTTAAACTTCAAATCTTCTTGTTGACTAGCAGTCCAAAGTTGGTTATTCTGTGATTTAAATAAAGATCCAAGAGATGGTTGCTTATCATTCAATCTATCTGTAAGTAGATCTGGTTCACCCATTCTTGTAATGAATGTATTCCATCCAATTGTTGGTGTAATTATAGTTAATGCGTATCTACCATCCCCTCTTAAATAAACTGGTACAGAGAATGTAAATCCTGTTCCAACAGATCCATCATTAGAAATAGCAGTACTTCCTGGAGTAATTGTAGTTTCTGCAAAAGGTACAACAGTCATAGATGGTCTACCACCTTCATCTAACTCTCTTATTTGAACAGTTACATTACTATCATCTTTAGACTTAAAGTATAGTTCTCCACTAGTAATATACATACCATCGGCATACTTATCTCTAGGTACAATAAATGACTGTGCAAGAGGGTCAAACCATCCAGTATCATCAACAGTTACTCGTTGTTCTTCTACTTGAACGTCCAGATCTGTCGTTATTCTTGTAACTGGTTGATCAGTTCCAATTTGCATTCTTTCGACTTCAGGTATCTTGATTGAAAGTGTCTGCTCTACACTATACTGTGCATAACCAGATGCAAGATATGTTGTTTGTGCAGAAGCTTCGTTTGGATCTAGTATTGCTGCGTTTGTAGAACTAGTAGTAACTCTAATGGTACTTAATCCAGTTGTAAACTTAGGATTACTTGCAATAGAAGGATCTGGGATATGTAATGAGAATAATAGATTACCAAAATCATCACTCATTAAACTTATAGCATTTACTGTACATTCTGCAGTTCCATCAGTATTAGCAAGACGCATACCTTCAGTAACCCAACCAGAACGCTCAATTGTTCTTTGATCTGCAAGATCATAGGTATCAACGTTTATAACGTTACTAGTTGCCGAATATGCTGATGTTAGTTCACTTTGAGTATATGGTTCTAATGCATATGTTTCTGTAGGAGAATTATAAGGTCCAAATCTATGGTTAACTTGTGCTGCTCTAAAATCAATTCCAGCAACACCAAGCACTTGTATTTGTGGTCCGACATTGGTAATTGTGTCTCCAGCTTCAAATGATCCTCTAACCATTGTTACTGGAATCAATTTAGGAACACAGTAATCTGTAACATCAACGTTTTCCATGAAAACATAGTAACGAGTATTTGGTTTTAATCTAGTACCAACTACCTCAATATTTCTAGACCTACAGTTGTAAAGAATTTCAGTACCAGTAACTTTTGGTCCTAGACTTACATTTTCTGTACCTACTGTCAATTCAGCACCAAATGTTTTTTCTATTCCACTTGCTGAGAAAGTTTGTAAGAAATCATTGGCAACTATATCTGTTCTTGTAGTAATATCTCTTATACCATTTCCACGTAACCTTACTGTTTCTTCTTCACCTTGACTAACAATGGTTGAATCTACTATTTCTTCACTAATAAGTTCCGCTTCACCCCATGTAGTTTCTGTAGAATTAAAGACACCAGTAGACATACCACCATTTTCCCTGTCTTCAACACCCATAATTTCTGCAATGGCATTAAATACACCATCACCCATGTTGATAGTTTCTGCTGGTCCTACTATTTCATCAATCCAGAAATCAGATGCTGGAGTTAATTCAAGAGTTCCAGAATATACTACAACAGCAAATGGATTTAAATTTTCTACTCTTGTTGCTAGTGGTTGATTAATAAATTCTACTTCATCATATTTTAAAGTTAAACCTGCACCCTTCCTTACTATATCTGCATTATCAAAATCAGTTACAAAACGATAATCAGTAGATTTTGGAGCAAGCTTTGAAGATTTAGTTTCAAATACCAAAGCAACGTTTCTTTCTGTTGTTCTTGGTCTACACTCACCAGTTTTTAAATCAATATCAAACTGAGACTCACCAGTCAAATTATGAGATGCATGATTCCTGAAATTATCTACAAAGAAACCAGATTTAAATTTATCTAATCCAGTGTTAGGATCTTTTATTGATAAGTTCTTAGTATCAGTTTCAAGAAGAGAAAGTGTAGTATAATTTTCAAGATTCTTAATTCTATGCTCAAGACCACCAATATCACTCATAGTATATCTCTTATGTGGAATCATTTTGACACCAACATTTCTTCCTGCATTTAATAGGTAAGGTTCCATTGTTATCAATGCTACTTCAAATCCTTCATCATTTCTAGTAGGTGCTTTTGGTTTAATAGCTGGTTCCCCTTTCTTTAACTCAAAAATACCATCTTTTGTTAGATATAATCTATCAATTCTTCCAAGGTAATGACTATAATCTATAATAAAACTTTTATTACTTACTAATGTTTCTGTTTTAGATCCTGTAAAATCTCTATTTGCAAAAGTAAATGGTGAAGCATTTCCAGAATAAGGAGATGATACTCTTGGTCTTAAATCAATAAAATCAGATGCTCTATTATCAATAACAAAAGGTATTTCTGTTGTGTAGTTTAATGTATCATAACTACCAACAGTTTCAATGCTACCAACACTTTCATCAGTACTATAATAATCAAATATTATTCTAATTCTTCTAGTAGGTTCTGGAGAATCTTTCTTTCTGACAAGTCTTCCATAATCTACAAATTCTGCTCTATGACCTTTATCAACATTAAAATCACTCAAGATATTTCTATCACCAGTTACCAATATACTAATGTTACCAATAATTGAAGAAGATTTTAATGTAATAAGTTCCTGAACTTCAAATCTCTTTTCATTTTCATAAACATATTCTAATTGATTAGAACTAACAACCCTTACTACACGAGCAAGAGCTCCTGAAGAATTACCAATTATCTGCTCTCCAATAGTAACATTATTACCAGTAAATACATCAGATTGAGAAGCAATATTTACTGTCAATGATGGAAGAGTAGGGTCTGTTGTATCATTAGATTCAAAAACAGCAAGAACTCTGTGTATATCTGGATAATTTAAAGAAATTTCTCTGTCCTGTACCCTAGTTCCATATCCTTTTCTATTACCAGCTGTAATTACACTGCCACTTGCATCAACATTTAATCCATCATTAAAGGTAAAACTTACTCCTATACCAGCACCATCATACTTAGATTTTCTTACAATAAGATCACTACATCTTACAATTTTCTTAGCTTTAGAATATAATTTACTTCTTTTTAATGTCGCAGTTAAAGTATATCCTTTACTTGCAGATAGACCAGAAATTGTTAAAGTTCTTAATCCAGCATCTTCAGTAACTTGTACTTTTTGAACATTAACTCTATCACCATTAGCAGTAGCACCATCACTAGCACGGTTAAGAATAAAATCATCAGATGTATATGGTTCAAAGAATAAATTATCATCATTAGTATCTGCTAAATTAAATACCACAACTCCAGAACCATTAGCAGTAGCATCAAGTTGCCTTCTTAGTACATAGGATGAATCCAGTACATTCATTGATGAAACATATCTATCAGCAAGAGGAACTCTAAAACCGACCTTATCAGCATCATTTAGAGTTGGAATTACAACACTTAAACCAGATCTAGTTTCATTATTAACACTACCATCACAAACACCAGATACATCTGCAACTGATGCAAGACTTACAGTATTTTGAGTAACTTGTGTAACTCTATTAAATGTAGGAACAGTTTGACCTGATGTTCCATATGAGATAATATCACCAATGTGTAATTGACCTCTAAAATCAGCAATTGAACCAGATGCTAACGAATTACCACCACTTATAACAAACTCAACACCTTCACTGAATACTTGTTTCTTACGATCTAAATCTAAATCAGCAGCAAATGTATTAATACCAACAGAATTTTGAACTGCTTTTACATCTTCAAAACTATGGTCTGTTGATACACCAACATTTCTTCCAATATCAACTCCATTAAGTAATAATGGTTCATTTATATGGAATTGACCTCTAACATCTTGTAAACTTAAATCTCTAGAATTAGAAGTGCTACTTACTACAAATCCAATTGCACCACTATGTTTTCCTTCAACATGGTCATTTGCAGTAGTAGTTAATGCAAATCCAACATTTATTTTAGTATATAATTGAATATCATACAATCTAGCTTCATACTTAGTAGTAGTAAATCCAAGAGTTGTAATATCTTTCTCCATCCAGTCATATACTCTTGCTTTACCAATAGTTTCAGCAGCAGTTTCTTTTAAACCTGTAGATGCAAGTCTTCTATCTAACAAATCAATAGCATATTGTGTTGAAGAAGTAAATCCTATCTTTGGAGCTCCAAATAAATTATTAACACTAACAATATTACCAGTTCTGACTGGTACACTAACATCTTCCTTTAAATTAGTAGTTCTTGGTTTTACAGAATCAATTGCAGAGGTAAAATCTTTATTTACTCTATGTCCTCTCACATATGCTCTACCTGGAGACATCTGAAGACAAAAAATGTCATCAGAAGGAGTATTTCCATTCTGTGTTGTTTGATTTTCTAGATATAATCCTCTATTAGAAATTCTATCATTAAGAGACTCTCTTACATCAATAGAGAATGGTCTTACATAATAATCTCCAGATTCTTCGTATGTTCTTCTTGCTAATGCATCAGCAAACAAATTAAATTCTGGAAGACTATCACTAAATGCCTCAAGAACACCATCATTAACACGAATTAACTCAATAAAGTTTTTATCGTCTGGATCATCTAATAATTTCTTAGTTAGTTTTACATCTAATGAAAATCTATCAGCACCTGGTGCTGCTTCATTGGAAAATCCTTGTGCATTATCATATAAATCAGAATTTGTAGCAGATGCAGAAATAATTTTTTCTGTTATAGCAAGTCCAATTTTATAACTTGGAGAATTACTATATTGATCTAAAACTATTGTTTCTGTTGGAACCTTGACAAAATATCCTCTAATAAAATATATGCCCTCTGTTATAGATGCAGAACAACCTGTTTTAGTTGCTTCAGTATCATTACACTTCGCAAAAGTACTATTTGCAGAAATCTTTGTATTAGCATATGGAATGTCAGAAAGAGTAATTAAATTTTCTCCATCCTGAAACTCTCTTGTTTCTCCATCACTACCAGATCCTGTATACTTAACGTATAGAGTATTGAAATTATCTTCAGATTCTACTTCTGTAATTCTATTAACTACTGTTGCTGTTACTCCTGTTATTTCTCCTTTTATCTTAATTTTATTATCTGCTAAGACTTTAGTATATGCATTAACTGGAATATTCAAAAATTGTGATTCAACTCTTACTGCAAAGTACTTATTATCATAGAGAGTTCCACCAGGAATAACTATGGAACCTTCTTTGAAAAAATATTGACCAAACTTCTCTATCTGATTCTGAAGAATAGTTTGAAGTGTAGTTAATTCCCTTGCTTGAACAGGAAATCCAGGTTTAAATAAAACTTTGTTATAGTTCTTATTTGCATCAAAATCGTCAAAATATGGCGAAATATTTAAATTAGTATTCTGTGTCATTTGTTAGAATTCTACTACGATTTTTAATTCTTCTTTTTGAGATGTAGATCTCGTTATTGGTGCTCTGTTGTCAACATAGATTATTTCACCAGAATATTTTTGAATGTCAGGTGGAGCAATTCCATTGGTAAATTGTTGACCGTATTGGATCACTTTTCCTGATATAGTTTCAGATGAACCAGTATATGATGTATCTAAAGGTAAATCAGGTCCATTTGCTGAATCTATTACAGTGTTAACACCAACGGCATTACTAAAAGGTAAAACCTTATAACCATAGGTTGCACTTGTGGAAAGACCAGCTGGTTGGAAATATCTTAAGACATTAGTTACCCTACTGTATGCACCAACATATGCTACTGCTGTTGAACCAACTCCGACTGTTTGAGTTATTTTAGTGTTAACTTTATAATTATCAGTTGAAGTTGTTGCTGGAGTAACTAACTTTAGTGCTCCAAGAGCAGTAGCATTTCCAGTATTTAGTCTCACTGTGTCACTACCATATATGGTAGGATTCTTAATAACACCAACTCTAGCAAAGTTATTTCCGATAATATAATCAGGATCACTATCATATTTGGAGTAAACCATTATTCTATGAGCACCCAATTCTCTATAGATGTCCTCACCGTGACCTCCCTTTGGAGGAGATGGAATTTCAAAAGTTGCTCCAGTACCACTAGTTGCTTCTATTGCATCTCCAGATGCATCGGTATTTAATCCCTCAACACCACTTTGAACACGTATAAATGCTTTAGTATATCCAGTTCCTGGAGAAGTAATTACAGCAGTAGAAACTTCTCCATTAGCAATAGTTACAGTTGCCTCTCCACCAGAACCATTACCATATACTGGAACTCTAATTGTTGTTCCATCACTAAGTTGATAATTAGAACCCCTATTAGTAATTACTATAGTTTGTAATGCCCCATCAACAGCAGCATTTTTCACTGTTATAGTACTAGTATCTCCCCAGTTTTTAGGAAGAGGTATATAATCATCAGTAGCAAATTTTATAACTTCGGCAGGAGAAATAGTATAAAGATATTTCCATAAGTAACCATCTTGTGCATTAACCGATGCAGATTGGGGTATTGTAGAAACAAAATTTGGTTCAACTAAAGATTTCTTACCTTTTTCATTTTCTGGTTCAGTGCCATTGTTTATGCAGAGATATACTTTATATTCAGAGTTAACTACAACATATTTGCCTTCATACAGAGTTTTAGAATTTGATTGTGATGTTGGATTATTAATATCATAATTGTGTTTATACATGTCATATGTAGAACCATTTTGCCAATCATATCTCGGAATAATTCTAGTTACATCCTCAACACCAACTTTTTTTAAGAAAAGCATACTATCATGATATGAATTCTCTTGTTCAAAAGAGTCTTTCGGACTTGGAGGAATTGTATTCCAATTATCCGTTCCATAATTTTCAACTTCATTATAGAGTCCTTGCGGATTTGGATGAGCTAAAAAAGTATAATAATAATTTGCAGTCGTACCTACCCCGACAAAACTTTGAACAAAAGTTTCAGCATTTGATATTCTAAACTGATCTGTGATTACGGCTGGCATTGCAATATGTTTTTGATTATTTATATATGATTTAAGATTTTAATTATAAAGAGGTTTTCAACGGTAGAATTCTTGACACATATGCTGATGTCTCAATACCTGCCAAACCATTTTGATTAAAGAAATCGAATGATGTGGATATTGCAGTTCTACTTACATTAATTGCTCCCCATGTATATGACCCTGCATTACGGTTAGTAGCACCAAGATATGGAGCAGGAAGAGCAGTTGTTGTAATTCCTGATATAGAGGAGACATTACATGTCACTTCAACAGTAGAAGATCCAACAGAAACTGCATATGCTTGATATACAGTGTTCATGCTACCAATTCCAACTGATACCGTTGTACTTGTATTTACCCCAAGAGAAGTTATAGTTGTTGCAACATTGGGGAATATATCTTGAATTACAAAGTAATCCCCAGTATCTATACCAGGTTTGGCATGATCTGATATGCATTCAGGAGCAGGAGTTAATAAGAAATTAACCTGTTCAGCAACTATAGGACTTGATATTGTATTAGTAGTAATAGCAAGTATCTGTCCATAATCACCAGAATAAGTTACTCCTTTGAATTTTTCAGCATTACCACTATCTAAAGCAGTTGTTCCCAATCCAACAATTCTGATATTATTTAAATTAGTAGCAATATCATCATATTGACTGAATGTAGGGTATACATTCTTCACATATATTTTAGTATCAGTAGCAGCAACTGAAGCAATAACATTAGTATTAGGCATTATTTGGGGTTCCAAATAATTTCTAGCTTTTGATATTACTTCACCATCAATGTATGTGTCGGATTTTTGTTTTGTCCATACTACTGGTCTTTCTAGGTTATCAGTTCTAATACCAGCACCACTATATGTTTGAGTTTCAACAGTATCAGAAGCAAGCAATTCGTAAATTATTCTCTGATCTTGTCCTACGATACTGCCCCAATACCAAGGTTGGATTTGTAGTCTATCACCTTCTTTAATTGTTTGATCTACATCAACTTCAAAATAATCATCTCTAGATGCAACATATAAGTACATTCTAAACTTACTTCCTCTCTTAGGTGCTTCTTTAAATGTTATTCTAGTACCTTTATTGAAATTATAATCAACAACTGGTTTTTGTAGGACATCATTAATGAAAATCATTAAATTGTTGGCAAGAACTATTCCAGAACCCTCTTTAGCAATAATACTGAAATATTCCCTATTACTTACTGTTCTTGTTATTAAGAAAGATCTTCTAAATCCATTAAACAAGTAACTAAGATCATCCAATTCTAATAGTTTTCCAAAATTCCATCCAGAGAACTTGTCTTGATACCTATTATTAACTGTAATTGTAAATGGTGCAGAAGTAACTCCAACCTTATAAGGTACAGGATCTAGTGATAAAACATCGCCAGTACTATATCCATAACCAGGATTTGAAAGTTCAAAAGTAATAACACTTCCAGCAGTACCAACAGTAACATCCATAGATGCTCCAACTCCTAATCCACCTTTTAATGGTAGTCCCCTCCAAGGTGATGGTGGGTCAATTTCTAAAATTGGTTGATATGTTGCTGTATATCCACTTCCAGGATTTGTTACTGTTATTCCAGTAATCATTCCATTGTCTATTGAAGCAGTAAACGCTGCTCCTGTTCCTGCTCCTGCACCCACATTAACAGTAATTGTATTCCCATTTGCATTGGTAATTGCTGTTTGTATACCAGCAACAGGATCCGATGCTCTAGGATATTTCTTATTAGAAACAAATCCATCTCTAGAACATGTGAATACTAATGTTTCGTTAGCAATCTGAACGGTATTACTAGTTGTTAGAGTATGATCAGGAATTGTTAATACCAAATCACCTGTTATTGAATCATAAGTTGCGAATGTTGGAGTAAGGGTTCCTGATGCTCCACCACCTGCAGTAAGACAATTTGGTGATGCACTAACAAAATTATGTGCAAAGTGATAATTAGTGATTGCAATACCAACTCTAGGTGCAACTCTATAACCAGAACCACTATTTCCTATACTTACTTCCCTAATAGTTCCACCAGCACCTACAGAAGCAACACCAACAGCACCATAGGCAGATTGAATACCAACTCCAGCAAATACACTATACTCATTAATAATTCCACCTTTAGGAAGGTCAGAATTGTTTGCAGTTCCAGTAAAATCAATAGAATTTCCAGCTCCTACTATTCTATAATCAGAATCTGTCAAACTAGAACCACCTTCACCATAATGAAGATCTTGGAATATATTATTAACCAAAACCATTCCATAGTTTGTTTGAATACCTGATATTTCATTTCCATCTTTAGTTAAAAAGAATTTAGCAGTTTGACCATCAAAATCCTCAGAAACATCGTCAAATACTGTATTATACTGATAATCTAATCTATAGAATGCTCTTCCATCAAATGACGATCTGGTAGTATTTGAACTGACTCCTGTTGGTCCATATGGAGGTGTTGAGAAGTGAATATTTCCATCCTTTATTCTATAATCACCTGTAAGATAGGTTAAACCTGCTCCAACAGTGTGTGCAACTGCTACAGTACCCATCACACCCCTATCAACGTTTAATGAGTTTGTAGACCCTACACCAACAGTATTCACCTTCATTATTTCTTGTTCAAGTCTTAATAAAGTTCCACTTTCAATCTTAGATATATCTTGCAACCACAATGCAGTTGTTCCGACTCCAACAGCTTGTGATAATGAAATTCCAATAGCAACTTTACTTGTTAATGGACTTTGTATGATATTATCAATGGTTATTACTGTTCTTGTAGTAGCAAGTTCTGATGGTACAGAGAAAGTATGAGTATTTCCAGTACCAATGCTAGTAATAGTAAGAGCAATACCAGCATTTGCATTTGATAAAGAAGATGCCACTGTAAAGTCTTTTTGATCCAATACTCCATCAGTTACAGGTACTATTGCGTATAGTTTATCTGGTAAGAATGTTGTAGTACCAGCACCTATAGTTGCTGTAGCAATTCCTATTCTGGTTCCACCATTTGAAGAGTATTCTAATGGTTCACCATTACTAAAACTATGACCATTTAAAGTTATCGTATTAGTATTAACACTAACTCCAATGCCAGGTTGAACTGTTTTATAGAATAATCTTTCAGTACTAGCAGCAGATGTTAATGTATCTGCATCACCAATAGTATAAAGTGCAAAAGTTGTCAATCCTACAATTTGACCACCTTCTATAGGATTATTAACTGTAACATCAAATGAAGTCTCGGTAGTATTTCCAATTGCTAATATACCGTTATTAAATTTACTATTTGAAGTAGATGCAGGATCTGTTGGACGAGGATAGGGATGATCAGTCATAAACGCATCCAAATCACATCTAAACACCAAAGAGTAATCTGCCATAGAAATAGTAGCACCAGCAACTAATTTATGTGCTGTAGTAGTAACAATAGTCAATACACCAGTAGATGCATCGTAACTGGTTCCTTGTGTTGCGGTTAATTGACCACTTCCACCAGAAACCTTACTAATTTTATCAGCACCATCACTTCTTATAAACTTATGCTCACCAGTATATGTTCTTGTTTGTCCAGTAAATTGATCTCCAATATCTTTAAGTAAAAGAACCTTATTTGATCTAGATTCACTATAATCAGTAAGAGTCTTAGAACCAAAGGTAATAATCTTAGTTAAGTTTGGATTAGGCGTATCATCAGATACAAAATCATAATAATATCTGTCATGAACTGAAGATTCACTAATCATTTCAACATTTAATAAAACATCTCCACTTGCTGTACCAAATCCAACAGTAGTACCCAATCCATTAAGAACTTCATAGTCCGCAAATGGTTTGTAACCAGATATATGACCTAAACTTCTAATAGGTTCTTTCCAAGTCTCATATGGGACTTCACCCTTAATTGCATAAGAAAATCTTTGATAATAATCATTGTCATGTATTCTCTGACTATCAAAATTCAACTTACCTTTATCTGTCTCCCAATCAGTTGATTTTGGAGCAATACTATCTACAGTTAAATTAAAATCATAGTCATGAACAGTCTGAATAATAGATTTGGAATTATTCAAAGAACTAGTAATTTTTTGATCAGCTACAAATTTTCCTCTATTACCTTTAACTTTCAATGTTTGTGCATCAGGATCCCATCCATCCTTTACAACATAACCATAAACACCATTATCTTGTGTTATTCTTTCACCTTCGACAAATTCAACTTTTGTTAGATTTGGTTTGAATATTGCTAAATCATCAATTTTTACTACTCTACCAAAAGCATTATTAGTATCATAAATTCCACCAGTGCTTCCAATACCAGCAATTGAATACTTAATACTTTCTTGTCCACCAGTTTCATCAACTTCAGTTACAATAAAGTTTCTATTACCATAATCACTGGAATTGTATCCATCCATATTATCTGTTATGTTTATATTCTCAATATAAACTTCATCACCAACTATGAATGGAAAAGTAGTAAATCCAGTAACTGGTGCTCTTAAAAATAGAGTATTAACAGCAAAATTAGAACTTGCACTTATAACTTTAACACCATTTGAATTGACAGTGGGTATCATCTGTAAATCTTTAGATAATCCACTATCATTTGCCAATATTTCAACATCAGATACTGAGTTTCCTAATATAGATGCAGAACATAGAATAGAAGGGTTACCAATTGATGTTATTATTGGTGGAGATGTATAATTATTTCCACCTGTTACTATTCCAACAGATTCTAATGTATATACATTTTTCAACTTCAAAATAGTATATGCATCAGCTTTAGGTGCCAAAGTTTTATCACTTGAATATTCTACGCCCTGATTAACAACACCAACATTCAAAATTTCACCAATATCATCACCTCTTTCTGAAAAAATTGCTGCAGATCCAGCAGTAGTTGCAATAGAAACTACTTTAGGTAAAGTATCTACAGGAAGACTATTAACAACTTTTAATGAATGTATACCTCCTCTAGCATTAGCAGAAGTAGTGCTATAAATGGCAGTGCTAAATCCAGAAGATGTATATGAAGTTGTTTCTGCACTACCAACCAAACTTACAGTAAATGTAGTTTCTGCAATACCAGCAATTCTATGAGTTCCATTTAAATCAGATTCTACAATCTTTATTTTAGAATGATTTGGTACTTCAGTGTCTACAGATGATGGATATGTACTGGTATATTTTGGTCCAGTACCTTCAAGTTTATAATAAAGAATTTGTGGGAAGGTTTCATCTACATCAATAGTAATTTTAGAAGATGCACTAGTATTACCAAATTCACTTGCACTTGGTTTTTTAATCAAATCCGATTCAAATCTAGATTCAAATTTTTCATCATAATAGAAATTAATATCAAAATCAGATAAACTAGGGTCTGAAACATCAAATTCTACAGTATTTCCTCTATAAAATTGTAAAGGTGGATGTATTCTAGCAAGTTGTTGACTACCACTACCTGAATTTGTAAAATAGATATGGTCATATGGATCCTTATTGGTTGCATTATAATTATTTGCGGCTAACTTAATCTCACTATCAGATATTTTTATGACATGATAGATTCTATTACTTACTAATGGTGCTATTGGATTTGCAGCAGTATAAATGACTTGATCACCAGTATTATATCCATGATTAGTAAGATTAATTAATGAATTTGTTGTACCTATTCCAACGCCAACTAAATTGGTAGTAAATCCAATATGATTAGTTACTAACTTGTTAAATGTGTCATCAAACTTAAATGCATAAGTTTGTGTTAGATCTGGAGTAATTTTAAAGGTAATATCATCATTTAATGATAATCCATGAGGTCCAGTAAAAGTACTAACAGCAACAGTTGCTTGTACTCTCTTAGATTCTCCTGTAATATTATCTTCAATAGTTTCAAATCTATGATCATGTCCACTAGCAACAGTAAAGTATTTCAATACAGTAGTAAATCCAACATTATCAGATGATATTCCAACTTTATTTCCAGTTGTTATACCTATAAATTCATCATTAAATTTAATAGCATATATGGAACCAATACCTGCTAAATCAAGTTCTGGAGTTAAATCAGTATTATTAGCATATTTTATTGTACTACCATAAGCAACATAAGACAATTCATCACCAGTATTGAATTGATGTCCAGGAAGATAAATTGCACCTTGTGGTATAGATTTGTAAATGGTACTAATACCAGAATAACCAACAATGGTTGATTTTACTGTACTTCCTATACCAACTGCTAATTCACCATCAAAATTATATTTTCTACTAAATTTTAAGTTCTTATTTTTTACTTTTTTCTTAACTTTATATGTAAACTCATGAGGAACTTTTTCAACAGCAGTTCCAACTGCTATACCCGATCCAACAGCAGTTGTTCCATTTTGTGTTCTTGCTACTCTAAATCTGTTATTATAATGATCCTTGGCAAGAATACGCATTTGCTCATTACCAAGTTTAAGTACATCTCCAATATTAAATCTATCAGATATAGTAGATTCTGAAAGTTTTATGAAGGTTGTAAGTCCAGTATTTACAGTATTAGCAAGTCCGACTGAAAGTGCTGTAGTAACAGTTTTGACACCAACAACTCTAGTACCTTCAATATGATTGAATAGTGCTGAACTAATTCCAGAAATTTGTACTATTTCGCTATCGAGATAATTATGAGGAACAGTGCTGAATGCAGTTACTTGATTTTCTATAACTTGAAATTTTAAATTCCTAATAGCTGTTTCTGTTAAAGAAATTGTTTCAATCTGCTTACCAGCAATTTCTTTGATAGTTCCACTAACAGAAGATGGATTAGAGAAAGATACAAGTTCACCAACTTTATACTTATCTCCTGCAACATCTATGCTAACACTAGTAACACCAGCAGATCTTACTTCCTCTATTTCTAAAAGTGTTTTAGATCCTAATGGGTCTTCATGGAAACTATATCTTGTATTATCTACATTATAACCATAATTAGTAACATTTCTTTTATATTCACCAGTGTTGATGTAAATATCACTCTGATCTCTCAATAATTCATAGTTAAATTCATCAGTATCGTTATAATGTCTAAATGGTAAATATGGGAAAGTTGGAGTTGTTGTTGGAGTATCTTGTATTGAAGCATAATAACCATATGTTCCATTAGGAAAATCATCACTTTCACCAGGAGTTAAATATTTTCCATTGTATTCATCCAAATCTCCACTATTTTGATCATAGAAATAATCCTCAACAAAATAACCATTACCATACTGTGGTCTTAAGTTAGAATCAGATACTGCATCTATATTATAACTAGACTGCATTTTCTTAACACCAACTCCTGGTGGTTTACCATAAGGTCCAAAAATTGGGTTACCATCATAAGCCCAACCAATAATTGGAGAATGTTGCAAGTCAGATATCTTTTCAGTCTTATCACTATTCAAATTATCATTCAAATCCATCCTAAGTTGCTTTTGGGGATAGAATGAGCATATTTTATTACCTTTTTCCTTTGTGGTAGATTTCAATTGCACAGTATCTTGATATACTGTAGAACTTAATATATGAGAATATCTCTGTACATTGTTAATAGTCCATTTATGTACATCCGCATTAAATAATGCCTCAGATCCTGCAGGAAGAACTTCTATAATTGTTTGTCCTGAAGTATATTTAACTCCACCATCAATAATATCAATAGAATCTATCTTACCATCAACGACATTTGCTTTCAATTTTGCAAATACCCCAGAACCAATAACTTTTAAAATTGGTGGAGTTGAATAATCTTTTCCTGGATCATTAATAACTGTTGCAACAACAGCACCATTAACGTCAACAATACAACCAACTCTAGCATCCTGACCTGTTTGTAGAGTAATATTTGGTTGTCTGATATGATTAATTATAGTTGAAGACCCATATCCTATTCCCCCACGTTTAATGAATATATTACTCACACTTCCTTTCAAATTAGCATATGCAGTAGCATTAAGATATGAAGGAAGTACGGTACTTCCAATACCAACAGCAGTTATACCTTCTATTGTTACTTTTACATCTGGATATGTAAATGTATGAGTACCAACACCAATAGTTGTTAAATCACTATAAATTTTATTATCAAAATTATGATTACTGATACTAGTTGCAGTTCCAGCTTCACTTAACTTGAAATTATCCCTATCAATAACTGTCAATTTGTAATATGATGCAGTTGATAGACCAGAAATCGTAGTTCCATTATGAGAGTAAGTTACTACATCTCCATGTTTGAAATTATGATTTCTTGCATATATGTAATTATTTTCAGTACTAATTCCTGTAAATGTAGTTAATATACCAACTTGTGTACTTGGAGCATACTTATAAGAATCAATATCAACTTTATTATATGCAAAATTCTTACCAGGAGTTTTTACAGTTACAGTATCTACAATACGTCTCTTTCTCTTTGCTGTTATTTTGTGTATTCCAGACCCATCAGTTGTAAATTGAATGGTATTAATACCAGCAACTGCTCTTTCTTTAGTCAATGCAAGAGAAAAACTAGTATTACTGTTTTTAATTACATAATAAGTTCCACCATTTGTTAATACACTAGTAGATAATCCAACATTAGTACTACCAACACCAACTGGATTTCCATTAGGATCTACATTATAGGTTACTGCTTCTCCTTGCAAAAGTTTATGGTTTTTAGAAAGATTAAACCTACCATAATCACCAACGAGTAAATTTACATCAACAAAAGTATCATTAAATGATAATGAATGTGTAACATACTTCATTTTAGCTTCACATTCAGCATTTGTTCCATTACCACCAGTTATTGTCACAGATGGTATATCTTGATAATCCCACCCAGAACTAGTTAAGACAATATCTGAAATATATCCATTTCCTAAATGAACATTTGCTTTAATTCCACTACCAACACTATCTGCAACAGAAACATTAGGTGGATCTATGATATTGTACTCTTTACCTGGACTAAAAACATTAATTTTATCAATTTGACCATAATAAACAGAATCATCCGATAACGCAGAGTGTAATTCTAGTCCATTTACTGCTACTCCGACAGATCCAACGATATTTTTACTATTTTTCGCATCTACAGGAGTTTTTCTAATTCTCTTTAAATTATTTTGATTTTTTAACGATCTACCATCATATAATGAATATGGAGTGATTTTATGTTCATCTGTTCCAGTTCCAGTTGGGAACCCAACAGCTGGTGATTGTGGAGTTATATCCCATAAAGTGTCATTAGTAAATATCGATTGTCTTGTTAGAGAAAGTTTTATATGATCATCATCAACGACACTAATATAGTAAATTCCTGTATCTATTCCACTTCTATTCTCATTTGCACCTATTACTCCAGTAGATGCTGTTAATGGTTGATAATATACCTTTTCTCCTTGTAAAAATTCATGATTTGTTATTGTTATACCAGAACCAACAAGACCAAAATCATTTGAAGTAAAGGTTTTTGACCTATCTGTAGTATTAAAGTCACCAGATGGATATCCAGAAAATGCAGCAATACAATTTTCTTCTTTATCTACAAATGTATTAGGAACATCAGATAATAAGTAGTCTAATCCAATAGATGGTGTTGTTCTTCTTAAATTATATCTAATTGTATAATGTGTCCCAACAACTGGAACTCCATTTTTAAGTATTCCCTGCGTTCCATTACCATAATAACCAATAGTATTATCAGTAATAGAAGTTACTTTTACATTAGTGTCAAGAACTTTTCCAGTAAACTTCTCAAATACGTCAATAGTAGCATAAGATAATTTCTTAACTGAATGCTTGTCAATAGTAGTAATAATCTTATTATTAACATCAATACCAGATATTTCAGTTCCTCCAGGTCCAGTTTGAGTAATAACTACATCAAAATCTATAGAATTGTTATAAATCCATTTATTAAATCTAACATCAGACTCATCAATAGTGTCTCCAAGGAATTTTACACCAATTTTATCAGCTGGGGAATAGAATTGTGTACCTTCAATCTCATTTTTGGGAGCATCTACAACAGAACCAACCACTCTCATTTGACAAACCTTTGCCAAATCGTTATTTTCATAACCCCAAATAAACTGATCTCCAATTATTGGAGTATTTTTTCCTAAACTTGTACTTGCTATACCAACACAACCAAAGAATTGGTTATATGATTTTGAAGTATATTCAACTTTTCTATGTGTCCCAAGAGCATCTGGATACCAAAAGAACCCAGTATTACCAAATCCAACAGTAGAATCTACTGTTACTACAGATTCAGTAATGCCCTTTTCTAGTACTTTTGTTCTATTATTAACATGGAATTGATTTTCTACAGTATCTCTTGATAAAAATATCCTATGATATGTCTTTGATCCTAAAAATACTTCTTCTACATTAGATATTGCACCAGTTGCAGTTGGACTAGTAGAAAAATCAGTAGCAGATCCTTGATATAAACTGTAAAGTTTAAGATTCATAGGATTACCTGTCAATGCTTCTACCATTATTTCATCACTAACCTGCCATTCGGCATCAGAAACAGATATGGTATTATTGAAAGGTTTGTCTATTATTACATCTTTAGCATATAGAACTTTGAATAAAAGGTCTATGGAAGTATCAGTTCCCTTAGATGTATAGAAATCCTTTGCTCTACTTAAGATATTCTCAACAGCAAGACCTGAAGCAAATGGTCTTTTCTCTACTCCTGGTAAAAATTGTCCTTTAAACTTATTATAAAATTGACCAAGAAAAACAAATCCAAGGTTTAATACTACAGTTCCAGCAGTATGTTCAGCTGATTCAGTTTCACTAAAAGTTAGAAATTCTGGATTACCTTGTGTCTCAATAGCACTAATACCACTAAATCCACGAGCACAACCAGTAAAGGAAGTAGCAGTTTTTCCAGTATATGTGATTATTTCATTATCAATCTTTAAAAGACCATAGGTATCTGGAAAACCCTTGGTATGAGTGACGTTTATAGTATCATCAAATGAAAGTACATCAACAGTAACAGCAACTACCTGTGGTGGGACAAGTGTTCCAGGTGCAGGAATAGTTTGTGCTCTTACTGTTTCAATATCTGATAATGTAGTAATATTCTTATATTCTGATAAATTATCTGCAATATTCGTTGTACCATATTCACGTTCCTCAAAAATATAGTATTGCTCTAAAAACTCTTTGAATTTGGGGTTATCTGATTCAATAAAATCTGGTATTAGGCTACTAAGAATATTAGAGATTTTTACTTTATTATTATCGAGCATGTCTTATCTTGTATATTTTGTAGTGCTGACAAAACTTGATGGTGGAACGTAAGTAACCCCAGACTTATTATAACCAGAAGTAATGATATCTTCTAATAATGTCAATTTACTGTTTGCTGTAGTATCTAGCACAATATAAAGGTTCTGTTTTGCAACAATATCATTGGATTCAGGAATAACTTCAATTTCTATTCTATTTGTAAGTGAAGTAGAAGAAATTGATATAGGATAGAGTCTTACTTCACCTTTAATATAATCTACTATACCTGCATTATTGTTGATATAATTAGGTTTTTCATCGACAATGGTAAAGAATTTTATTGTCCCAGTAGCACCTGTTTCATCATCTGGAAAATCTGTGAGGTAAATATTACCCTCAACTCCTTCTATTTTAAAGGAAGAAGACCTTATATTGAATCCTTCTTGATCTGCATGGAATTTATTACCATAACATAACTCATAACTAGCAAATGCATTATATACAGGAACCATATTCCTTCGCATTTTAAGAACAGTAATATTAGAAGTTACTGAATCACTGACTCTATCAATAATGTTAAGTAATTTACTATACTTTAGTCTACCACCAAATTGATTGATATCACTAGATTTTGAATATTCTTCAATCGAAGCTTTAATATTAGATGCTAATCCTTCAGAAGCTTCTGCTCTTCCTGGATCATAAGAGACTGTAGAATTATATTCAACATAAAGATACTTAAGATCGATAAATTCTTGTTTAATTCCAGCAACAGTGTACTGTTTTAGTCCAGATTTAATTGCTGTTTTAGATACATCTGATATAAATTCACCATTTTTAGGTTTTATAGTAATATAAACTTTACCATATTCAGGAGGATCTAACTCCTCTCCTCCATATGCACTCACAGATTCCACATTTCCGAATAGAGTTGGAATTAAACTAATGTAATCATTCGCTGTTACTGCTCTCTGTTGAGACGCATAGACCCTCGGAGCAAGGTATTTGATGGAATCTAAGGACTCTATATCAGAACCGTTTTCAGACGATTGTACAGTGGTTAGAAGAGATACTCCAGAAGTAATATCAGTATCACCACCACCCAACATATAAGTCAATTTACCAGAAAATACGAAATTGGCAGCTCCATCACCACTTTCTCCATTTGTCACAATATAACTTGCCTTTATCGTACTACCGTGACCACTAGGAACTGATTTAGTAGAACCTGCTTTTTTACCTAAAGTTCCATCACCAAACAGCAACTGGTACTTTTCATCATCAATTTCTTGTACTAAGAACAATCTAGAGTCCTTATCTACTTGGAAAATGTTCTCATACTTATTATAAGTCTCATTAATTCCAGCAGCATTGAGTACTTCTACTCTAATTGTTGATGTATCTATGTTAACATTAGGTAAAATGTACTTTGCATCAGTTTGTGACGAGTCTACAGGGAATTGTTTTGTAAGAAGAGTACCTTCATATAGACTAATATTGTCAAAAGTTACCAAACCATTGACATCTGCATTGGCAGTAATGTCATCAGGTATCGAAAACATATAAGAACCGTTCTGAACATTACCTACTGCGACTATTCCTTTATGTAATTTAATTGTTTTTGCGTTTATACCACTTACATCTACACTAAAACTTACTTTTGCAACCGAAGATTTCTTCGATCTTGGTACATAACCAATGTTTCTTGCCAAAGAAACGACATTTTCCCTTAAAGTAGCACTATCAATGAACGATTCATTGACTGCCATGTTGGTATTATAGGCAGTAATATAGGAATTATATGCTAAAGTGTCAATTAATATGGAAAAATTAGATCCCTCGAAGTCAAAGTCAGTAAAAGTTGAGTTAGCTCGCAGATAATCTTTGATCTGAGTGCGTAAATCGTTAAAATCTAGGTTAGTAAACTGATTGAGTGCCATTATATTCTGCTAGGTTGTAAGAGAAACTCTATATTTTGTTCGGGAAAAGGTAATCCAACGATATTATAACGAATAGTAATATATAATCCATTCTCATCTATACTATCTTCTATGTTAACTTGAGTTAATTTGATTCTTGGCTCGAAATTATTAAGTAGAGACTTAATTTCTTCTTCCAAAGTAACACCAATATCATCACCAACCAACTCAAATAGTGCATCTTCAATAGATGTACCTAGTAATTCGTTAAAAAACCTGTCTGTTAACCGAGTTCGGCATAAATTTATGACAGATTTCTTAATAGCATCCTCATTCCGAAGAGAAACAACGTCATTAGTGATAGGACTTCGTGTAAAAGATAAACTTATATCCTTAAATGCACGAGAAATTTGGACTGCCATTAAAATTACTATACTTTACATATATCTATAATGGTTTTTCGGTATTTTTTACGTTTCTCCAGTTAGGATCAGTATATTCACCTTCGTAATCGTCTGGAACATCGTGCATTACCTCCGTAAGTACTTGTTTGGAGGGTGTTTTTGGTCTCACATTATCAAAATAGGAGTTCGTAAAGGGATCCCGACTAGGATTGTTAGTCATTTTTACTTTTATTACCTAATATATTTAGATAGGCATTAAAAAACCCCCTTTTGGGGGTCTTATGTTATTCTTCTTTTCTTTCTTTTGCTGTTTTCCAGAAATAATTCTCTTCTGACCCCAATCCATCACGATCATGACCGTTTTCTACCTGATAATACACCGTTGACACTTTAAAATCAGGAATATTAGGTTTCTCAGGAGTAAGACTATTATCATAGATCCTCATTCTGTTGTTTGGATAG
>Ga0163179_10000214_pt1 | contig 40768 bp, 57 predicted proteins | sample AtlANTMetagenome_FD_109643 | JGI IMG/M metagenome (GOLD analysis project Ga0163179, IMG submission 109643) | Marine eukaryotic phytoplankton communities from the Atlantic Ocean - Atlantic ANT 2 Metagenome | ecosystem: Environmental > Aquatic > Marine > Oceanic | place: North Atlantic Ocean... | reverse complement strand
TCAAAACTACGCAAATTCAAAACTTACATGAATCGCTCAAGTGTAATGGCTGAAGGACTTGCTGGTTATATGGACGTTGTAAATGAAAGAATCGAGGCCGTAAAGAAATCGACACATGCGTTACAGTCAAAAGCAAAATATAAAGAAGCATTCGACAACTTCGACAATACCGTGCTTGAAGAAGTTCCAGAAGATGTTTCAAATAGCTGGATTGATGAACTTACTATTAGACAGTTTAACGAAGAGCTCAAAGGTGTCTTTCCGTACATTTATAGATTAGTAAGTGAAGCAAACAAAGTACAAGACCTTGGACCTGAAGATTTAATCGATGAAGGTAAAGTAAAAGGATACATGATGGACATGGAAGATGATGCCCAGGACATGGACCGTAGAGAATTTATGCTGAAACACGGCGAACGCAATGTTGATATTTGGGATAAAGTAAATGATGAAGATTATCGTGATGATAGCGACTTTGGAGAAGATCAATATAGTTTTGAACCTCAAGCTGATGCTATTGTAAATGGAGCAAAGTTCAATCAAGAAGCACCCATGACAGCAGAAGAACAAGCATTTGAAGATTTTAAAATGGCGGCGGCGAATGCGGCGGCAAAGGGTGAAAAAGAATTTGAATATCCAGCAGGATCAGGTAAGAAACATCCTACAAAGATGAATAAAGCAACAGCGGCAAAATTATTAGCTGATAGCCAAACTAATGAAGGCGATAAGCCAACAGCTGATCAGTTGATGAAAATATACAAAACCAAAGGTGAAGATGCTCTTCGTGTAATGATGAACATGGATCAAAAAAGGTTTAGTAGAATGCTTACATTTGCCGGCGGAGATGTTGACGCACTTATCCAAGACTATGTTGGTGAAAGCGATGTAAAAGAAGCACAGCTTGACGAATTTGCGTTTCTTCCTTTATTGATTCCAGCGGCAACAACAGCGGCAAGAGTGCTTACTCCTTTAGCAATTAAAGGAGGTACAAAAGGTGCCAAAGCTATTATGAATTGGGCTAAACGTAATCCGGTAAAAGCGACAGTAGCAACAGGAGTAGCAGGTACAGACACTGGTAGAAGTGCTGTCAAAGGCGCATATGATACTGGAAAAGCTATTAAAGGAGCAGTTGACGGTGCTGGCGAAGTAATGGATAAAGCTAAAGATGCTATTGATAAAGTTGGTGATAAAGTGGTCCAGACAGCAGATGACTTAAAAGGAATGATGCCAAACGTACCTAATTTAGATCAATTAGCGGCGATTGGTAAACAATATGCTTTACCAGCGGCGGTGGTAGCGGCTGTGGCACTAGGTGGTTACAAAGTAGCACAGAAACTATTTGGCAAAGATAAAGAGCCGGTTCCACAAGAAGGTGATGATAAAGATTCTACAACTATAGACATAAGTCCAAAAGGGCAAGGAGACGAACTAAAGGCTCCTAAAGAAACACCTTTAGACGAATTTGTTAAAAGCATGTATGATTATACTCAAAATGCTTTTCCAAAAGGCGAGACAGCAGTATTGACAGCGGTACAAAAGAAGTACGGAGAGAAAGCTGTTAGGGAAGCAGGCCAAATGATTGAAGAACTATTATCAGGTCAAGATGAAGAAATGGCTAGAATCCAACACCTTGCTGGACTAAGATAACCAAAAACCACAAATAAAGCAAAAAAACACTTGACTTTATAAATAATATCGTGTAGTATATGTTTATGTGCTACACTTTTAGGCACAATACAAAGGCTAATTTAAAGGAGGCTTATTATGGCAACATTAGCAGAAATCAGAGCTAAACTGAAAGAACAAGAATCACGCACAAGTGGTTCACAAAGCTCCGGCGGGGACAACGCAATTTTTCCATTCTGGAATATGAAAGAAAGCGAAAGCTCAACGCTTCGTTTCCTTCCTGATGGTGACGAATCCAACACATTTTTCTGGAAAGAACGTTTGATGATCAAACTGCCTTTCGCAGGTGTAAAGGGTGAGACTGATTCTCGTCCTGTACAAGTACAAGTTCCTTGTATGGAAATGTATGGTGATAGCTGTGAAATTCTTAACGAAGTTCGTGGCTGGTTTAAAGACGCAAGTCTTGAAGACATGGGTCGAAAATATTGGAAGAAGAGATCATATATCTTCCAAGGATTTGTAACTGAGAACGCATTAAGCGACGATACAACTCCTGAAAATCCAATTAGACGTTTTATTATTGGTCCACAGATTTTCCAAATCATCAAACAGGCTCTTATGGATCCTGACATGGAAGAGTTACCAACAGATTATACTGCTGGTGTAGACTTTCGTCTGAATAAAACTACAAAAGGCGGATACGCAGATTACTCAACTTCAAGTTGGGCAAGACGTGAGCGTCCATTATCGGATGCTGAAATGAAAGCCATTGAAACAAATGGTTTGTTTAACTTACCAGACTTCCTTCCTAAGAAGCCAGGTGAAGTTGAAGTTAAGGTAATGAAAGAAATGTTTGAAGCGAGTGTCGATGGTGAACCATACGATATGGATCGTTTTGGACAATACTTTCGTCCAGCAGGTATGTCTGCGAGAACAGGTGATCCTATGACTCGAGGCAATACTGCTCCTAAGGCGGATACTTCCCCAAAGCAGGAAACGGCTCCGGTAGCAGAAGCCCCAAAGGTAGAAGCTCCTAAAGCTGAAGAACCAGCTCAACCAAGTGGAAAGGCTGAAGACATTCTTTCCATGATAAGAGCAAGGCAACAAAACTAAAAATATATACTAGTGGGGTTAAACCCCCACTAGGCTATTTTAAGGAGGCATTATGGCAAAAACTTTTGATCCTAGCAAATTTAGGACACAACTAACAAAATCCATTACAGGCATGAGTGCGGGATTCAATGACCCGACTGATTGGATTAGTACAGGTAACTACGCACTCAACTATCTTATCTCAGGAGACTTTCACAAAGGAGTTCCAATGGGTAAGGTAACTGTGTTCGCAGGTGAATCAGGAGCAGGTAAAAGTTATATCTGTGCTGGTAACATTGTAAAAGCGGCACAGGAACAAGGAATCTTTGTTGTATTAATCGATTCAGAGAACGCACTAGATGAAACTTGGTTACAAGCACTAGACGTTGATACAAGCGAAGAAAAACTACTTAAACTTAATATGTCAATGATTGATGATGTTGCTAAAACAGTATCAACATTTATGATAGACTACAAAGCAATGCCAGAGGAAGATCGTCCTAAGGTATTATTTGTTATTGATAGTTTGGGTATGTTACTTACTCCTACAGACGTAGATCAGTTTAACAAAGGTGATATGAAAGGTGACATGGGTAGAAAACCTAAGGCACTTACATCACTTGTAAGAAATACTGTTAACATGATTGGTTCGCATAATGTAGGACTAGTATGTACTAATCATACTTACGCATCACAAGATATGTTTGATCCTGATGATAAAATATCAGGTGGACAAGGCTTTATATATGCGTCTAGTATTGTTGTAGCAATGAAAAAACTAAAACTAAAAGAAGACGAAGACGGCAACAAAGTAACTGATGTACGTGGTATCAGAGCTGGCTGTAAGGTAATGAAAACTAGATATGCTAAACCGTTTGAAGGCGTACAAGTTAAAATTCCATACGAGACAGGAATGAATCCATATAGTGGATTGGTTGATTTGTTTGAGAAAAAAGGCTTACTAGTAAAGGATGGAAATAGGCTAAAATACATTGATGTCAAAGGCGAAGAACATAAGGAATATCGAAAAAACTGGACAGGTGACATGTTGGATATGATTATGTCTAATTTACACGCCAAAGATGATTCTGTGGTAAATACCAAGGTCGAAGAACCAGTAAAAACCGAACAGGAGTGACAATGGAATCAAGTATGATAGTCGATATCTGGAATACATTCAAAGAAAATATCGATAAGAAAGCTATTGAAACAGTAGCAGAAAGATATGTAGACGTATGTGCTGACTTTGGAACAGACGATACTGCTTTTAGAGATGCTATGGGTAACTGTGATAATCTTGATGCGGCAATTTCATATTATTTAGATATGGAAGATCCTGAAGATTATGACGAACAGGACCCAGAAGACTGGGATAGGTAAATGGGATATTACTCTGATGTAGCAAGAGATATCAATAAGATACCAGACGCTATTCAACACTTTGAAAGTGAGTTGAGTGCCGCAAGAGTAGAAACAAAGCTGAAAGGTAATGTTGAACGTGCGGCGGCTGAACTTCCTGGCATAGTAGAACAGCGTTTCCAGCAACTTCAAGAAATTGAAGCAATTTTAAATTATCTAAATATCGAATTACGTAGGCTACGAAGTACATATTTCAAGAAATATTTAGAAAACTATCAAAGAGCTCTTTCTAGTAGAGATGTTGAAAAATATGTTGACGGAGAAGCTGATATAGTAGACTACGAAAAAATTATCAATGAGTTTGCACTTCTAAGAAATAAATGGCTTGGCTTGTTAAAAGGACTTGATCAAAAACAGTGGCAGATAACCAATGTAGTCAAGTTAAGAGTAGCAGGCATGGAAGATGCGTCATTATAAGTTTCAAGTTCCAGAAAATAGTAGAAAATTAAGAGGACAACTTTTCACACACCTATATAGGCTTTGTGATGTAAAAACAATCAGTGGTCCTGAAGAAATAGAAAAAGATAGGTATCTAGCATTCAGTCATCCTTTTGATGATTGGGTGTTTGATGCTATTATTAAAGATAAGAAAATAAACTTCTTTCATATTGATAACGGATATATAGGTAACCATAGGCATAAAACACCTTGGCACTATAGAATAAGTTACAATTCTTTACAAAATACCACAGTAAAAAAAGTATCTCATAGCAGGATTAATCTTCTTGAAATTGATGATAAACTTTGGTCTGATGATTGGAATCTAGATGGAGATTACAACCTGATTGTGCTACCCAACCAGTCCAATATCTTTAAATACTTAGGAGAAGATTATGATAGTTGGAAACAAAAAACGTTAGACTATTATAGTTCATTAGATGTTCCTTTAGTTGTAAGAGAAAAAGGGAAAAAGAAACGCAGGAAAAGATATGAAGAAATTTTGCCTATGATGTCAAACTCAAAAAAAGTTATAACGTATCATAGCATGGCGGCTGTTGAAGCATTGTGTTTAGGAAAACCAATTGAAATACTAGGACAAAGTGCTGTTCAACACTGGCAAAATAAAACAAATTTTAATAGAAAGGAAATGTTAGAACACATAGCATGGAGCCAATTCAATAGAGATGAATATACTAATGGCATAGCATGGGACCTAACATTTGAGTATCAGGTTAATAGATGAGTTATGTAGAACTAGATGGTTGGAGAACTATACCTCAAGACATTTGTCTTAAAAGTGCTAAAAAACAAGGCAACGGAAAAATTGAGGAATATCAAAATTGGGAATTACAAACAGCAATTTCTCACTGTGCTAAACTTAGAATAGCAGTAGATATCGGAGCTCATGTCGGAATAACTTCTTTTAGATTAAGTCAATCATTTGAACACGTTCACGCTTATGAAGTAAACACAAAACTATTACCCAGTTTATTATATAATCTAGATATGAAAAAAGTTTATAATGTAACAACTCATCCTGTTGGTCTTGGTGATACAGAAAAAGATGTAGACATTATTGAAACACATAAAAGTTTTAGTACTCATGTAGACCCCAATGCTACTAAAGGAAAATATAAAGTCAAAACATTAGATTCTTTTAATTTACAAAACGTAGACTTCATTAAAATTGACGCAGAAGGATATGAACCGTTGATTGCTAAAGGAGCAATTGAAACCTTAAAAAGATGTAAACCAATAATTTTATATGAAAGAAAAGATCACCCTGCTAGATATGGGTTCGAAAGAGAAAGTATAAGAAGTGTACTTATGGACATAGGATATAGAATGGTTAGAAAATTAGGCAAGGGCGAAAAAAATGCAGTATTAGCATATAGACCAGAAATGAGTCCAGATGTTTGAGCTACCAAAACTACATGGACATAATGTTCCTAACAAAGCAAAAGATATTATATTTTTTAGTTGTGACTACGATTATTTTGATAGGCACGGATACGCATTAGCACAAAGTATAAACAGAACAATAGGTTGGATACACGTTCACTGCCATATAATTAACGAAGGTAATATGAACCAAATAGTGTTAGATGACCTAACTAGACAATTCAATTTTACGTATTCGTACGAACACGTTTCGGAACAACTTTACAAAGACTTGAAGAAAAATACAAAAAGAATGAAGGAAGGTCAAGACATATTTAAGACAGGCGATTTAGATTATATAGCTAGAAGAACATATCTAGCAAGTGCTAGATTTATGCGATTACATGAATTGTTTAAAGCTGACGACCAATATATATTTCAATTAGATTGTGATACAGTACTAAGAAACGGATTCCATCAAAAGGATTTTAGAGACATGGCAAAAAATGTAGCAGTCATGCCCAAGCCAAAAGATCCAGGAGTTTTTATTGCTAGTGCACTTTGCTTAGGTCAAGGCAGTACAGGAATCAAGTTTAGAAAACTTTTTAGTAACAATATGATAGAGGCTTTTAAAAGAGAAATTTATTGGTTTGTAGATCAAGACGTGTTAAGAGCAACAATGACCGAATGGAATAATATGGAAGAAAAATTTGAATATATTCCGTACCAATGGAATGCTTGGGGACAGAAAAGATATGATATTTTTTCAACAGGCAAAGGAAGTAAAAAAGACGATAGAAGATTTAAGGCGGCCCAGATGAATTGGCTTCCTGAACATTGGAAAGAAATTATAAAAAAGGAAGTGTTAAATCTTCCATAAAATGTATGCCAGAAGAAATTAAAAGTCCTTGTATAAGTGTTTGTAGTATTGACGAAGATAGTGGCTTTTGTGTAGCTTGTAATAGAACAAGTGAAGAGATTGAAAAATGGGGATTACAAAGTACAACAGATGAATGGAAGATTAAAAACTTGAAGGAACTTAAAGACAGATGACACAAGGTTATTTAATATATCTACCAGACTACAAGGATAGTGTTGCTATGGCTTTACGAGCAATGGAAAGTGCTAAGAAACATGGTTGGAAAGTGCAACTATACGAAGGAGTCAATGGTACAAATGTAAAATTAGAAGATTATAATTTAAGATCGTCCTTAGTTAATAAAAAGTGTCAGCGATTGCTAGAACGTCCCGGCACACAAGGTTGCTTCCTAAGTCAATATCTATTATGGGAAAAGTGTTTTGTTTCACAGACTCCTATGTGTATATTTGAACACGATGTCATTTTTAAAAGACCTATGGGAGAAATAGAAGACTGTGATGTATACAAGTTTGAAGGATTTAACAAAGCTAAACCTATAAAACCAGGTAATTGGTATGAGGGTGCTAGAGCATATCATATAACACCAGACGGTGCTAGAAAACTACTAGACTGGGTATTTGAAAATGGAGCCATGCCAGCAGACTGGATGCTGTGTGATGGTATTGTAGATATGAAATTTGATAAAAACAACAAAGTTACATTTCAATCAGATGTTAGCTTTACTAGGGACCTATCATGAATAGAATGATTTATCAAGTAGCTGTGGGATCACAAAGCAAGTTATATCTACATTGTATAGAGAGTGTTAGTAAATACTGTGCCAAGTTTGGCATAATACACATTGTACAAAACGAACCAATACTTAAAATACGTCCAGACGAAACTAGAACAGGAAGAAGTAAAGAAGCAGTTAATAGACTAGGATATCTTCCTATATATGAAAAAGAGAATGCTTTTACTCATTTAAAAAATTACGATCAAATTGCTATAATAGATAGTGACATTTATATAAAAGAAGGTGCTCCTAATATTTTTGATTCTCTAACTGAAGAGTACGCATTTGGAGCAGTAGCAGAAAGAGAATTACCTTGTGCTAAAAAATATAAATCTAAAATAAGAAAATATTCTAAAGCGGCATTTGAACATCTAGATGATGTTGATTGGAAATGGAATCATCTAGGAGCAGAATTTTACAATATGGGATTAATGGTAATGAATAGTAAAAAGTTTTTACCATACTTAAAAAATCAAACTGCTAAAGAATTTATTTCAAGACCAGAATTCAAAGACTTTGTAGACGGCGTCGGTTATAAAAAATGGTCAACTGACCAAATGTTATTAAACTGGTGGGTAAAAAAAGAAGGTATACCTACTAAGAATTTAGACTGGAGATATAACGGCCTATACAAAGGAATAGAAGACAACAGACTATCAGAAGCATTTTTTGTACATTTTTTCCTAAAAGATCTGCTTCCTGAAAGAGGAGAAAACGTTTCAACACTAATGGAGGCAATCAAATGAACGTAAACGAGTTTGGTCACTGTAAAGACCTAAAACAGTTTTATAATGAAATAAGAGAATTTTATCGTAGTCATTATAAAGACGATTTTTTAAGATACTACGATACTTTACAAAAACTAGCAGGTGAATGTAATAGTTATAGAGAGCTAGGAGTAATGCAAGGCGGATCAGCCGCGGCGGTGTTATCAGGTAATGCTAATATAAAAGCAGAGTTGATAGACAGAAGCTTCCAACATCTTAATAATCATAAACATGTATTTGACGGATACAATGTTTCATTTGTTGAAAGCGACAGTCTAGTGTGTCCTGTTAATGAATGCGAAATGACTTTGATTGATAGTATGCATCATTACAAGCATGTAAATAAAGAAATACGTAGATATGAAAACAGTATATCTAAGTATCTAGTTTTCCATGATAGTAATTACCACGAAATAAAAAGAGCTATAGACGAATGTGTTGCTAGGGGAAAATATAAAATGAATATCTTAGACGACAAAAGTTACGGATATTGTGTCTTAGAGAGAAGATAATGAAACACGTTGTAATGAGATATATGAGTACAAGGATTAAGGATCTTCCTTACGGTTGTCCTGGATTTGGAGATATTGTACACTCAACTTTATTAACTTATAACTACGGACAAGCCTTTAATGAACCGGCAACGTTACATATAGCAGGGCATCAATACAATAGAGATAAGCCTCAAACATGGACAGAAGTAATTAATTTATTTCCTAAAGATAGTGTACAATTAAAATGGTATAGATATAAATCTGAGACTAATCAGGATCAAGGATTTTTTGATTTAGTAAAACAAGAACATCCAGACGCAGTTTTACATTACTACGAAAAATATCCTGGTAAGATTCAAAAAGTCATTCAGCCAAGTTTTTATGTCGACGAATATATGAAATCTTATCCTTGTTTGAAACCAGAATGTCCGTATCCAGAAGCAGAAAAAAGTTTGTTGCCAGAAAAATTTGTTACAGTTCAAGTAGATGCTGGAAGTAAAAAACGTATGCTAAAACCAGATCAAATGAATAACATTTTAAACTTTTGGATTACAAAAGGATACAAGCCAATTTACTTAGGTGGACAGGCTACACATCCATTGCTACAGAGAGCACCTATGGCAGGTTATGCTATGAGTAAAGCTAGAGCTCATATTGGTGTAGACAGCGGTTATATGCATCTGTCTCAGTGTTTCTTTAAGCCGGAAGACATATACATATATACTAACAGACCATGGGATAAATGGGAACATCATTTAAAGATGTTTAAAGATAACGGGGTTAAGATAAATGAATACTATTAAGTATGACGGAAAAGAATATTTAGAATTACAATCTAAAGGATATGCGGCACAATATGCGTTTCCTTTTGCTAAACAAGTGCTAACAGGAAAAGGTATAGACATTGGACCAAATAGAAAAGAATGGGCATTTCCTGGAGCAAGAATGATAGATTTAGTCATACCAGATGAGTATGATGCTTTTAATTTACCAAATGAAAAATTTGATTATATATTTTCTTCTCATTGTTTAGAACATTTGAATGACTGGGTCGGAGCATTGAATCATTGGTCTACTAGATTACATAAGGGAGGAATTATTTTTTTATATCTTCCTCATCCTGATCAAAGATATTGGAAGCCTTGGAATAATAGAAAGCACGTACACATATTAGAACCAAAGCATATAGAAGATTACTTTCAGTCAAAGAAATTTAGCAAGGTATTTGTAACACATGGATATGATTTAAATCATTCTTTTTACGCTGTAGCTGAATTGTAGGAAAAAATGTAATGCGACTAGCAGTTTGTATATCTGGTGTAAATGATAAAAATAGTCGTATAGTAAAGTTTATGAAGGAAAAGGTTCCTGAAGCAACTTATTTTTATCATACATTTACTAACAAAACTAATCTTATTCCTAAAGAACTACATGATAATTTGTTTACCATGCACTATCCAAAATGGCATTATCATCCAATGGAAGTAGCAAATATATGTAAGCATGGAAAGTTTAAAAACTATGTTGAAAAAAAATTAAGTTGGGATAAGTTATATTTTGGTACTGTACCTATTCTACAGCATTGTGATCTATTAAGAAAAATTCCTAAAGAATTTAATCTAATAATTAGACTTGATTGGAATACACAAATAGATAGACAGGTTGATCTACATCATTGGTATAGAAAAGCCTTTGAGCAAGGACCTATTGGCTTTATGGTAAGAGATAATAGAGGACCAAATTTTGGATCAGGCAAACTTCATGAACTTCCAAAAGACGAAAATGACATCAACAACGATTGGTTTCATTTTTTACCTAGTTCTTTAATCATACATCATCGAAAACATTTTGATACTGCTAGTGTATTACAGCTTAACAAAAACTGTGAGCTTTTGCCAAACGAATGGGGTTGGTATCAAGTGCTGAGTGCGCCATATGGTGGAATTCACACCAGTGTACATGGTTTTGCTAAAGAGATTAAATAACATGGAGAAAAGATTATGAATCTTAAAGAAGTTTTTGTAAAACATAAATGCGATAAAGGTATGAAGCATAGATATTGGGAATTGTATCAAGAAGATTTTACAAAATATAAAAATGATAATATCAACATATTAGAAATAGGAACGTTCAAAGGAGAAAGCACTAACGCTTGGTTAGAGTATTTTCCACAAGCCAAGATTTACACTATAGATACTTTTGAAAGGGTAGAAGCTAAAGATTTACCATGCTTAGAAGATCCAAGAGTACAATGGGCCCAATTAGATAGTACAGCAGACTCATGTAATAAACATTTTTTAAATCAAGGATTAAAGTTTGATTTTATTATAGATGATGGATTACATACTCCAGAAGGACAACGCCTTACATTTCAAAGATTATTTGAATTCCTTAAACCACAAGGAAGTTACTATATTGAAGATGTATGGATGCTAGATAAGGTAGACTTAAATCACCATTGGATAAAGAGTCACCCTAATGATTTTACAATGGAAAAATATAACCAACTTATGAGTGTTATAAACAAACATGAAGTAAGCCATCATGATTTTAGTAGCAAGAATGTTCCAGATAGTTATATATTAAAAGTCAAATGGAAGCATACGTAATATACATACAAGGACACGAGGATAGTGAAAAGTTTTCTGACCGTTGTGTACAAAGTATTATTGATACTGAATCAGAATTAACAGTAGAAAAGTTTCCAGCAATCACTCCAGAAAACATGTGGCAAGTAAATTACACATGGCCATTACGTAAAAAGAAAGTGTGTGAAAAGACAAAACTACTACTGTCAGCGTATAAAACTTATGATAACAATAAACGCATAGCGGCGGCACAGAGTCATTACATGTTATGGCGTAAGTGTGCTACATTAAATAGACCCATTCTTATATTAGAACATGATGCTATTTTTATAAAAAAGTTTGATATGAAAATTATGGATTGGTGGCCAGGAGAAGGTGCTGTAAGTATTAACGATCCCATTGGAGCAACCTTTTCAGCAAAAGAATATGATAGAGCACTAGAAGAAGGTATTAACGAAGTACCTTGGTTAGCTGATAAAAATATACCTCAGGGACTTCCAGGACATAGTGCTTATGTACTTTATCCAGATGCGGCCAGAGAGATCATGCGATTACAAGAAGAAATAGGTTGGTGGCCTAACGATGCGATTATGTGTAAACAGTTATGTCCATGGATAAGAAGTTATAAACCTTATATAACCAAGTGCCAAGGTATCAAATCAACAACCAGTAAGTAAAAGGAAAAATAAGTATAGTTATGAAAGTAGTTTTGGTAACTGGAGGTTTCGATCCTGTTCATTCAGGCCACATTGAGTATTTTACTGAAGCAAAGAAACTTGGAGATATTTTGGTTGTAGGAATCAATTCAGATGATTGGCTAACTAGAAAAAAAGGTAGACCCTTTTTACCATTCCAAGAAAGACTTAAAATTATACAATCTCTTGAAATGGTAGATGATGTAATTTCTTTTGAGGATGATGACGATACAGCTAATCATGCTATTTTTAAGTTGATGTGTACTAGCGGTAGTGGACACGATATTATTTTTGCTAATGGCGGCGATAGAAAAAAAGGTGTTGTACCAGAAGAAATGATTTATAGTAATCAAATAAAATTCGTGTACGGAGTAGGTGGAGAAAACAAATTAAATTCTTCTAGTTGGATATTAGACGAATGGAAAACACAAAAAACAAATAGAGACTGGGGTTATTGGAGAGTGTTAGATGACAAGCCGTCAAAAGGATATAAGGTAAAAGAACTTGTAATATATCCTGGTAAATGTTTGAGTGATCAAAAGCATTTCAAACGCAGTGAAGTATGGACTGTGCTTGAAGGATCAGTATGTATGGTAACCGAGTGGCAAGATAGAAAGACTGAGGTTTACCTTAAACCTAATAGTATAGCTTATCAAATAGGCAAAGAAGTTTGGCATAAAGCATCAAACATTGGCAAGGAAGATGCCCATGTACTTGAAGTACAATGGGGTGAATGTATAGAAGAAGACATAGAAAGAAGGGACTAATGAAAGTATTTGTAGGTTACGATACAAGAGAAGATATAGCATACCAAGTATGTAAGCACAGCATTATTGCTAGAAACAAGGACATTGATGTGCGTCCACTTAGACAACAAGAGCTAAGAGATACAGGATGGTATACACGACCAATTGATAAACTAGCATCAACGGAATTTACTTTTACAAGATTTTTAATACCGGAACTTACTAATTATGAGGGCTGGGCTGTGTTCATGGACAGTGACATGATTCTTACCACAGACATAAAAGAACTGTTTGATCAAGCAGATGATCAATACGCAGTAATGTGCGTACAGCATGATTACAAAGTAACTGAGAGTACAAAGATGGACGGGCAAAAACAAACAATCTATCCAAGAAAGAATTGGTCAAGCATGGTACTATGGAATTGTGGACACCCGAGTAATAAGACAGTAACAAAAGATTTTGTTAACAATCCTGAAATTACAGGAGCATACCTACATAGATTTAGTTGGTTAAAAGATGAAGAAATTGGTAGCCTTAATCATACATGGAATTATTTGATGGGAGTATACAGCGATATAGAAAAACCAAAATTGATACATTATACAGAAGGTGGTCCTTGGTTTGAAAATTATAGATACTGTGAGTATCATCAGTTATGGAAAAATGAATTACACAATATGATGCATGGAGCAAAAGATGAATGATGCTGTACCTCCAACTATGTTAATGATCGACGGATCAGACGAGATCCTTAAACATTGGCGCAATGGGACAAATGCTTTAGTCATAGATAGAAAACAAATTTCTAGTAAAATTGACGAAAGTCCATGGCCTATTGAAATTCCTGTATCTTTTAGAAGCATGACTAAACGTAAAGAAATATGGAAGTGTTGGGACACTGGTAGGCCTTTCTATTATATAGATAATGGATACATGGGTAACCTAGATAAGAAAAAACGTTGGTACAGGGTTGTAAAAAATAATATACAACATACAAAAGTTCCATTGTTTATGGGTACAGAAACTAAATGGCCAATAGATAGATTTACAGAGTTATGTAGACTAGCTCCCTATATGTACTACACAGGACAAAAACAAAAAAGCCAACAGGACGGCGCTATACTATTAGTGACGCCTTCAGAAAAGCCATGTGCCTTTTACAATATAAAAAGAGATGATTGGGTAACTAATACTATTACAGAATTAAAAAAATATACTGATAGACCTATAGTAATTCGAGATAAGGGGTTACGTCCAGATAGAATTAAGACTGGTAGTGTTGCTTCTCAATGCCAAAGAGAAAAAATACATAGTGTTGTAACTTATCAAAGTATGGCGGCATTAGAAGCAATACATTATGGAATTCCTGCTTTTACAATGGCTCCTTGCTGTGTAGAAAGCGTAGCTAACAAAGACTTATCTAAAATAGAAAATCCTATGTATCCAGATCCAGATAAATTTTTAAACTTACTAGCATATCTTTCTTATTGCCAATTTAATTTAGTAGAGTTTTCATCAGGCCAAGCTCTTAGAATGATAGAGGAGTTTAAATTATATGACAGATAAGTTAAGAGTTTGTGCTTACTTGAAAGCAATTCCTCCAGGAAATAAAAATCCAGAAAAGCCTAAACTACTAGAATATTTTGTTGAAGGCGTTAACAAGTCGGGTGATAAGTCAATGTTAATTAATTCTTATCAACATGAACCTGCTGATGTAGCTATACTACAAGGGTATGTACATCCTGGTAGCAAACATGTGCCTCATTTAAATTTAAGACGTGATGTGTTAGATAAACAAAAAGCAATTGGCGGTAGAACTATAATTGCTGATGCTAATTTATTTTTACAATATGATCCTGGGAATAAGCAAACATATTTAAGATATAGTTACGATGGTATTTTTCCTAACACAGGAGAGTACTGTGATTCTAAAGTTGATCCACAAAGGTGGGCAAGGATGAGAGACATACTTGGTTTATCTATAAAGCCTTGGAAGAAGCACGGAGACTATATATTAATCACATGCCAGAGAGACGGTGGTTGGAGCATGAACGGACAATCGGTCATAGAATGGTTACACTTGCTATTAATGAAACTTAAAAATTTAACAGATCGACCAATTATGGTTAGGTTTCATCCTGGAGATAAAAAACTAGCCAAACATATGATGCAGTTACAAGCTATAGGACATAAAGTAAGATTTAGTTCGCCTACAATAAGTCTACTAAAAGAGCTTCATGATGCTTACTGTGTAATAAGTCATAATAGCAGTCCGGGTGTAGTATCAGCAATAGAAGGGGTTCCTATATTCTTATTAGATCCTAGTAGAAGTCAAGCAAAAGAAGTAGCAAATACAAATCTGTCAGAGATAGAAAAACCTAATTATGAATTTGATAGAGAAACGTGGCTTAGAAGAGTAGCTATGAGCCATTGGAGATTAGATGAAGTTAGATCAGGTGAATGTTGGAGGCATATGAGACAATGGGCGAAGCAGTAGTATTAACAACCTTTCATAAGGAAGGTTTAGATTTATATGGGCAGAGATTTTTGAATTCTTTCGCTGATAAAGTAGACAACAAAATAAAGCTACTTGTATATGCTGAAGATTGTGCTCCTATTAATCCAGCTCCAGAGCAAATTATTATATATGATGCGAAACAAGAGCTACCTAAACTAAACGCTTTTAAATCAAAATGGAAAGATGATCCTAGAGCAAATGGAATCCCACCTGACGAGATAAAAGCAAGAAGACCAAGAGACTGGCATAAAAAATTTAAATGGGACGCTATTAGATTTGCTAACAAAACTTATGCTGTATATGATGCTTGTGCTAAACACAAAGACAAATGGGTAGTATGGATGGATGCTGATACATTTGTACATAGCAACTGGACATATGAAGATTTTATGAAGCTGTTACCTAATAATAAATGGATAACCTATGTAGGTAGAGGTAAAGGATCACAGACATGGCCTGAGTGTGGATTTTACGGATTAAACATGAAAGATATCATTTGTCAAGATTTTATTAATGAATTTGAACGTGTATATGAAGATGCCGAGAATGGTATTTTTAAATTAGAAGAATGGCATGATAGTTTTGTATTTGGAAACATACTTAACGCAATGCGTGATTACTATCCACAAGTTTTAGATTATAGTGCTGAAATGTATATCACAACTGCTAAAACAGGCGGTGGTGGACATCCACTTATCAATAGTGAATTAGGTAAATGGATTGACCACATGAAGGGCAATAGAAAAAATACAAAGAAAAGTTTAAAAAAAGATCTAATGATAGATAGGACAGAAGCATACTGGAATGAAATTTAGCTTATGGACAAATAACGGTGCACTTAATTCTAAACCTATTTTTACTGCCTTTGCTACTAGTGTTCTTTCTCATGGTCATACTGTGGGCTACAACGATATGGATTGTGATATCGATGTTATTTGGAGCGTTTTATGGTATGGTAGAATGGCTGAGAACAAAGCTGTATGGGAAAGAGCAAAAGCACAAGGAAGACCTGTAATAGTTCTAGAAGTTGGTGGAATTCAAAGAGGTACTACTTGGAAAGTAGGATTGAATGGCATTAATAGAGAAGCCAACTTTGGTCCAATGAACAATGACGATTCAAGAGTTAATAAATTAGGTTTAAAATTAAAACACTGGCAATTAAATAACGAATATGGTGATATTATCATTGCTTGTCAACATGCTCATAGTCATCAGTGGCGCAATCAAAAAACCGTACAAACTTGGGTGTACGATTCGATTAAACTTATTAGACAACATACAAATAGAAAAATAATTGTTAGACCTCACCCTAGAAGTCCTATTCCGGGCATTCAACATGAATTTAAAAATGTAGAACTACAGTCACCTACACAAATACCTAACACATACGATGACTTCGACTTTGATCCAATCAAGGCATACGCGGTTGTTAACTGGTCTAGTAACCCAGCAACACAAGCAGTGATACAAGGAATACCTGTGTTTGTTGGTCCTGACAGTTTAGCCTTTGATGTTGGCAATACAAATCTAGCAGGAATTAATGCTCCTTTGATGCCAGACAGAACACAATGGCTAAATGATCTTGCCTATACCGAATGGACCTTAGAAGAAATTGAGCAAGGACTTCCTTTAAAACGCTTGACATCTAGTCTATAATCAACTATAATACATTTATGATACAGGAAAATTGTGAAGGTTTAATATCGCTTCTTACAGGAATAACTATTCCTAGACCGATTAACCTAAAGATAATAGATCACGGATATAAACTTTTAGATAGTGATGCTAAGATACTAAAAAGTATTGCCAAGCAACTGTCAAAAGGAATACCATTGACTGATAGACAGTATAACCTTGTGATAACAAAACTTGAAAATTATAGAGATCAATTTTTAAACAAAGGTATTAATATTGATCATTACAAAGACAAGTTAATGTATCCTTTAAGAGAAATAGACAGATCACATTTTTTAAAGTTTGACGAAGAAGAAAAATTAGTGATTAGATTTCCGTTTAATAGAAAGATTATAGACAGGATAGAAGAAGTAAGACGAGTTGATCCTATAAGTCATAGTTACGGAGATAACATTCACAAATTTTCTTATTCTCCCCAAACCTTGGTTAAGTTGGTTGAGATAGCACACAAGTTTGAATATAAGTTTGAAGTAGATAAAAACATAAAAGATATATATGAAAGATGTATATTATTTGAATCTTCAAAAGAAAAATACGTTCCAGGCATCTATGATTATAAGATTAAAAATATTCCGGATACAGTAAAAGATATTTTACTTTCTGAAATAGGCGAATGTAATGAAGATACCCTTCCTTTATATTATGATCGTAGAGAACTTTTTGGATTAAAATATTTTGATATGGCAAAAATATCACAAAGCTATGCCAAGTTATCTGTATTGACAAATAAGATAATACAACGTAAAGACCCAACAATAGTGTTACAATCAAAGACACACACGATTGATCAATTGATACAATCGCTTGTAGAACTAAAAAGATTTCCGTTATTGATAGTTTTAAATGAAAAGAACGCACTAGATGAACTTACAGTTTGTTATAACCATTTTAGGAATATTATTAGTAATGACAAGATAAGTGTATGTTTTAGAAAACCAAATACAGACGAAAGAGATCCTTTCAATTTAATGGTAAGCGAAAAAGGTTTAAATAATCCGGTTGACAAATACAGCCAAATAGTGTATATTAATAATAGTAAACTGCCTAAGCCTTTGTTACAGAAAGGATTTTCTCCTAGAGCTATTATAAGTTTTGGAGGTAAGAGTCTTAACTTTAACAATGTAACAAACTATATTCAACAGTTTGATCTTCAAATAGTTTATGAAGATGACAGCTCGTCAGTTTACTGGAACAAGAGATTAAGGAAAGTAATAAATGCCTAGTTGTAGGTTAGTTATACAAGACGAAGTAAATATTAAGATAGAAGGACTACCGGTTGATGTACGTAGAAAGATCAGCAACAGTCTTAAGTTTGAAGTGCCATATGCTCGTTATATGCCACAGTATAAACTAGGACGGTGGGACGGCAAAGTAGGATTCTTTGGTCTTGGCGGTTCAGGATATGTTAATCATTTGGACACAATAAATACTGTACTTCATAAGTGCGGAATACAAATAGACGAGATTGACGACCAAAGACAAAAGGTCGATTTAAATTTTCAAACAATTACAGAAGACTTTTGGGGAGATAAAACGTGGCCCAAAGGACATCCTGCTGAAGGCGAAACAATTCGGTTGCGTGATTATCAAGTCGAGGTAATCAATAACTTCTTAGAAAATCCACAATCATTACAGGAAGTTGCTACCGGAGCAGGAAAAACTATCATAACTGCGACATTGAGCAGGCTTACAGAAACATACGGGCGTAGCCTGGTAATTGTTCCCAATAAGAGTTTGGTCACACAAACAGAGGAAGATTATGTAAACTGTGGGCTTGATGTAGGTGTGTATTTTGGTGATAGGAAAGAACTAGGTAAGACTCATACAATTTGTACTTGGCAAAGTTTAAATATATTAGACAAAAAAAGCAAGTACGGAGATGCTGTATTGAGTCTTGCTGAATTCTTAGAAGGTGTTTCAACAATAATCGTTGACGAAGTACACCAAGCAAAAGCAGAAGTTTTGAAAAAGTTATTAACACTTAACTTACGTAATGCTCCAATACGTTGGGGACTTACAGGTACAATACCAAAAGAAAAGTTTGAGTTTGAGGCTATACATGCTGGAATTGGTCCTGTGATAGGACAAATAAGTGCTAAAGAATTACAGGATAAAGGTGTATTAAGTCAGTGTCATGTAAACATAGTTCAACTAATTGATACTCCTGTACATTCAAACTACCAAGAAGAATTAAAATATCTTGTGACTAATGATCCAAGAGTAGATTACTTAGGCAAATTATTAAACAAAATTAAAGCATCAGGCAACACATTAATACTAGTAGATAGAATATCAGCAGGAGAAAAATTACAACAAGCAATACCAGGATCACAGTTTGTAAAAGGTGATGTTAAACTTAAAGACAGGAAAGAAGCATACGATGAAATCAATGAAGGTACTAACCATGTGGTTATCGCAACCTATGGAGTTGCGGCGGTGGGAATTAATATTCCTCGCATTTTTAATCTCGTCCTTATTGAGCCTGGCAAGTCTTTTGTAAGGGTAATACAATCAATAGGCAGAGGCGTAAGAAAGGCGAAAGACAAAGACTTCGTACAGATATGGGATCTTACTTCAACATGTAAGTTCGCGAAGCGGCACCTTACTCAACGAAAAAAGTTTTATAAGGAAGCCCAATACCCATTTACAATAGAAAAAGTAGAATGGAACTAGAATGAAAATACTTACATTAGAAAATAAACCTCTAGACCTTAATACACTACCAGATCAAATAGAAGAAGATATTAGATTTAGCATATTAGATAATTCAGATTCAAACAATCCAGATTTCTTTTATGTTCCATTAATATTTTTAGAATCTTTTAGTTCACCGAGTTGTGTATTAGACATAGGAGGTTTCGAAGTCCAAATGCCTATAGATTGGCATATAGCAGTTGGATGTCCGGATAGCGGAAACGATATAGAAATATTGCCATTGACCAGTATAGGAGACAGAGGATTTGAAGCATTTATTTTTAACCCGCTTACCAGCTTCAAACCTGACTTTACTCCTGTAAAGGTAATTAATTATTACAATGATGTTAAATGGTACTTTCCAAAAGTAAGAAACGCACAACTTTTAAGTATACCAGTTGAAAACAAAGATAAACCGATGTGTGCTTTCTTTATCAAGGATATTACTAGACAAACAGAAGTTATAAAATACGGAGAATTATTTTAATGAAAGCTGGAAAAATTTGGGGACAGACAGAACTTATTCATGCTAATGGTGTGCTTGAGTTTCATAGAATAGAATTTAAAAAAGGTTTCAAGTGTTCAGAACACGAACATAAATTTAAATGGAATGGATTCTTTGTTGAATCCGGAAAGATGATTGTTAGAGTTTGGCAAGACGATCAAGATGGTTTAATGGATGAAACTATACTAAAAGCAGGAGACTTTACACAGGTGAAGCCCGGAAAAATACATCAGTTTGAAGGACTCGAAGATGGAGTTGCTTTTGAATTGTATTGGGCTGAATTTAACCATAACGATATTGTTAGACGTACTGTAGGTACAAAGGTCAAGAATGGATGACCAAACTTATACCAGGACAGACTCTTATTTACGAAAGAGCTAATGGTATAACGTATGCTCGGTATCGTGACCCTCCGCATAACATGATCGAACGTTGGATAGTAGGAGGTGATCCAAAAGCAGTAGCAGAAGCAATGGGTATCATAGATTATGATGAGTGGAAAGATATAATGATGACATCCGAAAAAAACGTAACTCTTAGAAAACTAATTGAAAAGGTAAGGACAACTTATTACATACTCAAGGAATCTAAATGAATGAATATCCTGAGACAATAAAATATGTTGACGGAGACAACACATGGTGTATGGGCGAAGACATGGACCATCCAAAGGTATATTATGCTGTTCCTGAAGAAGGTTATGTTAAGTGTAATTACTGCGATATAAAATTTATGCGTAAGAAGGAAGAAGAATGACAGATTACAAAGTAGATCCAAGATCAATACATGTAGATCAACGCAAACAAGATACAAGGCGAGATGCCTGGGATAGAGATATCATGCCAGCAGATTGGGTGAAGCCAGAACCAAAGAGCAATAAGCAAGTTTCAAATGCTACACCGGTCTTTATTTTCGCACTTTTTTATGTCGCAATTTTAGTAATGATTGGAAGTATTAAATGAGAATAATAGCAGGACCATGCCAACATGAAAGTGTTTTAGAATCTTTTGAAATAGCTTCTCATTGTAGAAACGTTTGTAAAGAATTAGATATTGAATATATTTTTAAAGCAAGTTTTGATAAAGCGAATAGAAGTAGTAAAGATGGAGTAAGAGGAATAGGTTTCGAAAAAACAATGCGAGACTTTAACCTAATTAAAAACAAACACGGTGGACATCTTAAAATATTGACAGATGTACACACGGTAGAACAGGTCGAGTTAATAAATTCTAGTTATTCTGAGACAGTTGATGTATTACAGATTCCTGCGTTCTTATGTAGACAAACAGACTTAATAACAGCCGCTTGTGCTACAGGTAAGATAGTAAACATCAAGAAAGGCCAATTCTTAGCACCCTGGGACGTAAAAGGTATTCTATCAAAAACAGAAGGTGCTAAAGAAGTTTGGATTACAGAGAGAGGAACAAGTTTTGGTTACAATACCCTTGTTGTTGACTTCACTGGCATGGACTACATGCTTAACAATTACGATAATCCTATCGTACTTGATGCCACCCACTCGGTACAGAAACCAGGCGGTAATGGAGACAGTAGCGGCGGCAATCGCGATTACGTTCCTGGCTTATGCCGGGCCGGTAGTGCTTTGGGCATTACAAATTTCTTTTTAGAAGTTCATAGAGATCCTGATAACGCACCTAGCGATGGACCCAACATGCTTCATTTACAAGACTTCCATAAAGTAGTAGGAGAAATACATGAATACAGCTATTCTAATTCCAGCAAGACTGGAAAGTAAAAGATACGCTAATAAGATGCTTGTCGAGTTAGACGGCAAGCCTATGATAAAATATGTTTATGACGCATGTGTTGAAACAGGTTATGATACATTTGTAGTAACAGATAGTATGGAAATATTTTCATTATTTGATGCACAATATTGTTGGATTGAAGAAAAACCATATGAAAATGGAACGGCTAGATGTGCTGGTGCCATTTCAAGTAGATTTTTTAAAGCATACGATACGTTTGTAAATGTACAAGGTGACATGCCAGATGTAACAGCTAATATGATAAACCAATGCGTAGATTGGTTGAAGCACTACTCTGTCAGTACTGTTTATACAACAATGCGTAAGGAAGAACAAGATAGACCAGAAAGTGTTAAGATGGTACGTGCTGGAGACAAAGCACTTTGGTTTGGCAGAGGAATGACAGGATATGGTGATTGGCATCTTGGTGTTTATGGTTATAGACGTGAGGCTTTAGAATTGTATCCAACCTTAGAGGTCCCTATTGAAGAAGATGTTGAAAAGCTAGAACAACTACGTTGGTTAAAGAACGGCTGGGATATTGGATGTTCGCATGTTGAATTTAATGGAACCGAAATCAATACACAAGAAGATATCTATGAATGGAACTACAAACACGGTTTTGAATATAAAAATGGTTGACTTTTTAAGCAAATTAGGTTATAATAAATTATGAATAAGTTACCTTTAAAAGATATACTTGCGGCAGTTGATATGGGAGCCAAAGAAGTTTGGGACGAACTATCTAATGACGAAAAGAAACAAGTAAGTTTTTATCTCCTTAATAGATATGTAAGTTCACAAAAAGGTAATAGAGATAATCAAGAATTAGCAGTATTTAAAACGAATGAATACTATAATAAAAACTTTTTTAATTTACAAAAACATAAGAAACTGTTATGGCAACTTATTTGTATGGCTGGTAACACAAAGAATATACAGTATCATGAATGGATTGGTTATAAGAAGAAAACAGGATCAAACAGTAAGAATGTAAAATTTTTAGAAAAGTTATTTCCTAACATGAAAAAAGATGAGGTAGAATTACTTGCTAGAATATCTACAAAAAAAGAATTGTTTGCCCTTGGAGAAGCATACGGAATGGATAAGAAAAGTGTCGACATCTAAGCCATACGTCTGTGAATATTGTGGATCGGCTTTTACTAGAGAAAAGACTTTAGCAGTTCATATGTGTGAGAAAAAACGTAGACACTTACAAAAGAATGAAAAACATGTACAACTTGGATTTTATGGATTTACTAGATTTTACAAATTAAGTGCTGGTACTAAGACAGAAAAAACATATAAGCAATTTTGTGACAGTCCTTACTACAATGCGTTTGTTAAGTTCGGAAGTTGGTTAAACAACGTGAAACCTTTGTATATGGAAAACTATATTGATTGGGTTGTAACAGGCGGAGTTAAACTTGATCATTGGTGTAGAGATGAACTGTATGAAAAGTATGTTAACGAATATATTTTAAAAGAAAGCATGGAGACAGCAGTAGAAAGAACTATTGATACTATGATGTCTTGGGGTGAAGAGAAAGAAGCACCTTGGAACGATTACTTTAGACACGCAACATTAAATAGAGTAACAAGAGATATCAAGGATGGAAAGATTAGTCCCTGGCTTATGTTAAACTGCGGATCAGGTAAGAAGATGCTATCACAGTTTAATGATGAACAATTAGAGTTTGTGTACACAGTTATAGATCCAAAGCATTGGGCAATGAAGTTTAGAAAGAAACAAGCTGATGTAGAAGTTGTAAAGGAAGTTGCTAAGGAATCAAAATTATGAAAACACATTTACTAGGAAACATACACCAATGGATAATAGAGTCTCATTACGAAGACAAAGAAGAATTTGATTTTCATTGGGATAAAAAAGTTTTTCCTAGTGAAACACGAGAAGATGTTAGTGATCAAACAAGTACATATCGAGGTAAACAATTTAATATTCATCCTGATGCTTATGTCAACGAATGGAAGTTTAAACCGCATTTACAAGGTATTATAGACGAAGTTGGACTTCCTATTACACTTACTGATCTATGTGCTTTGTGGATCATAGAATACAAAAAAGGTGGCTGGCAAAAGGCACACAGACATGGTGATCCTAATGTAAAGAAAATAAGTGCTGTGGTTTATCTTACTGATAGCGATCCAGATACTACAACCTTTCATGGAGGAACGTTTGCCTACCTATATGATGGAGAAGGGAACACTCATGATTTATGTTACAAACCAAACAGAGGCGATATGTTAATATTCAAAAGCACAGTATTACATGGTAGCTATCCTGTAAGAGACAACAAAAGAATTTTTGTAGTCGACTATTTTTATGAGGATAAGTAATGTTTAAAGTAATAAAAAAATTTGTAAAAGAAAGTTACACGAACAGCAAAATTGCTTTCTTTTGCGAAATGGCAGAAGCAACATTCTTAATAAGTGCTAGTGCTATACTGACTTATACCGTTTTAGCTCCTGCTACAAAAATCTTTATTCCATTATATTTCGTAGGAAGTATATTAGGAATAATTAGTGCTATAATTAGAAAAGCGGCATTTGTAATAGTTCTTTGTTCGTGGTTTACTATAATGAATGCTATTGCGTTATGGAGGTTGTTCTTATGAAACTAGAACTTATAAAAGCGCCAAATGAATGGCTACAAAAGAAAATAGAACCTATGGATCCTGATAACATTCCGGAAGACATACATGAAATAAAAGCGGAAATGGATAGAGTAATGAAAGAGCATAAAGGCATAGGCCTAAGTGCTAATCAAGTTGGGTTAGACAAGAGACTGTTTATATTTCATGCTGAGGCACTACAAAATTTAAGTGCTGAAAGAGTAAACATGTGTATAAATCCGAAAGTGGTCGAATTAATTGATCCAGAAGTAGAGATGTGGGAGGGCTGTTTAAGTTTTCCAAAAGTTAATTTGTATGTAAAAAGACATTCAAAAATTAAAGCTACTTGGATAAACGAAAACGGAAAAGAGATAAATGAAACTCTATACGGATATGATGCTAGGTGTTTTTTACATGAATTAGATCACTTAGACGGAATAACATTTGATAATTATGTTTCACCTATCGAATTTAAAAAAGCACAAGCACAAGCAGAGGCTGAATGAGTCAACTAACTGAAAAACAAGTAAGGGCAGAATTTAAAGAACATAGAAAAGATCCAGTGTTCGCTGAGTGCTGGCCTGATACTGATCGTGCGTTTTATGAATGGTGTGAAGATTATTTAGATTACAAACATATAAAGGCTAAGGAAGATGCCTGATATTGATATAGACTTTGCTGACAGAAATGATGTTTTAGGAAAACTAAAACACAGAACAGCAAGACTTGACACTAAGAAAAAACATAACACGGGAGTATATGTAACAGAGATACCTCATAATCCTGTAGACATGTTGTCGACTATTGACTATGAAACAGCAGAAGATAGAGGATACTTTAAATTAGATTTTCTAAACGTAAGTATATATGAAAAAGTAAAAGATGAGGACCATCTTAAAACTCTTATGAATAAAGAACCAATGTGGGAACTTTTAGAAACAAAGGATTTTTGTGATCTTGTTTTTCATGTGTCTGGACATCATTCACTAATTAAGAAACTAAAGCCAAAGAACATAAAACAACTTGCGGCAGTACTAGCAATTATACGACCAGCAAAAAGACACCTTCAAGATAAAAGTTGGGAAGAAATATTCCAAAGTGTTTGGACTAAACCTAAGGACGGATACTATTTTAAGAAGGCTCACGCAGTAGCATACGCACATGCTATTGTGGTACACATCAACTTAATATGCGAGGAACTAAATGGATTGGGAAGTAAAAGATTACAGGAAGAAGGATCCTAAGAAGGACGTAGAGTGGATAGATTGGCAAGTGCCAAGAGAACTGGCTAGCTCATATCTTTGGAGGATGGTCTTTTGGGTAATACTAGTACCGATGACTTTCTTTGGTACTCTGTTTACTGCTTCTTATATAATGTTTTTAGTTTTGCTTGTAGATTATACTTCTTATCTTCGTTGGAAGCAGGACGATCATCGATTTTAGTTTTCTTTGAACTTCCATCAGCATTATACCCAAGCCTAGTATAAAGTTCAGCTAATTTATTTTTAATCTTAAAAACTCTTTCTTCTAAGTTCATCACTTTGGCTTTTTAAGTAGTTGTACAGATTTTCTTTTGATACGTTTTACAGTAAGTTTATTTAGGTTGACAGTAGGACCATGAGTAACCTTTACATCTTTGCTATTCATAGTTCTTTGTATGTGTTTAAAAGGACCCATCTCTTTACGTAAAAAAATATTGATGGGTAACATCCTATTTGATTCCCACCACCATATTTCGCCTAGCTCTACTAGCTTTGCTTTTTCTTTTGCCGTAAGTACATCACTGTAAACATACATAGTGGTGGTTAAATTGTCTTGGTTATTTACTATACCAATGAATTCTTGGCCACCGTATGTTACTACGGACAAAAACGGGAACTTTTCTTCTATCTCTTTTCTCAACATATCTCAATAAATACACTAGTAAGGAAGTTATTTATGCAACAAGTGTCAAGGTATTTATTAACAAATCACACCGTGGTCGTCTTAGATGGCACGGGTAATCTAACGGAGTATAGAAAAGTGTATCAAAGAAACTTAAAAATAGCAAAAGGAATAGACAATGTCATTACTTTTGAAGTGAAAAATCACGATCAGAAACCAGTGTCAATACTTAATACGTATACCCCTTATGTAGAGGTTTTTACTGAGGATAATGTATTATTAAAAAAATATATAGGAACTATAAAAGAGACAACTACGCCTTCCTATAAAGGACAATTTACAATAACAATAACAGACGCTGATACAATAAACTTAGACGCACAATATCTTTCATACACCGTATATCTTACAAACACTAGTGGCACTAACTCCCTTACCTATTCTGATACACAATACGGCATTACTGGCACTATAGAGCTTACAAGCGAAGCTTTTCCTGGTGCTATAGATAGTAAAACAGTGAGTACATTTGTTGATGGAATCAGTTCCGTCATAGATGGAGAACCGCATACCAATAGTAATAGTGCCTTACATACAGCGGCGTTTTATACTACAGGATTTGACGGCACAGTAATCGTACAAGGTACACTAGATGCTAACAATACCACAAGCTGGTTTGATATAGCAACCGAAACACTGGCAACTCCAACACAACCACACCATGTGAACTTTAATGGAGTGTTCAGTAATTTAAGATTCAAAGTTACCAATTCATCTGGAAATTCTGGTACTGTTGATAAGATTTTGATAAGAAACTAGTTGACAATCTGAAAGTTCTATACTATAATACATGTATGAGTATAGTGTATGAAACCCTAACATTTCACCTGCCCCATAAGCGTAAGCAAACGCCTTCTGGTTGGTTAAGTTTTAATGCTCCGTGTTGTGTACATAATGGCACTAGTGCTGATACAAGACAACGAGCAGGAGTAAAAACAGGCGAAGGTGGAGGTGTAAGCTATCATTGTTTTAATTGTGGCTTCACGGCAAGTTGGAAGCCTGGTAGAAGAATAAGCTACAAAATGAAAAGATTGATGCAATGGCTTAACATTCCTGATGATACTATTACAAAAATAAGTTTACAAGTTTTAGAAACTGAAGAACTTAAGACTAATGACCAGACTATACTACCCAAGTTTATGAATAAAGAATTACCTGAAGGCGCAAAGCCTTTACAAGAGTGGGCAGATTATCGTGCTATGGAATCTACAGGAGTAGATAAAAACTTACTAAAAGTATTTGAGTACTTACAGTCACGGCAGTTATACTTTGATGATTATAACTTTCATTGGTCACCTTTAAATGGATATTCAGATAGACTGATTGTTCCTTTCTATTCTGACAAACGTGTTGTAGGATATACAGCTAGAAAAATAAAAGAAGGAAATCCAAAGTACATAAGCGATCAACAACCAGGATACGTTTTTAACTTAGACAGTCAACGTTATGGTCGTGTATACACAGTTGTGGTAGAAGGACCTTTTGATGCTATTGCTGTTGAAGGTGTAGCCTTGTTAGGAAGTGAAATCAAAGATCAACAGGCTATGTTGATTAATAGTTTAAATACTAAAGTGATTGTTGTTCCTGACAGAGATGAATCAGGAGAAAAAATAGTTGAACAGGCTTTAGAACTAGGTTGGGGAGTTAGTATGCCGAACTGGGATAAAGAAATAAAAGATGTAAATGAAGCTGTTCAGAAATATGGAAAAATATACACACTACATACTATTGTAGGTAGTGCTGAATTTAATGAACTAAAAATAAAGCTAGGAGCAAAGAAATGGTTTGGTTAAAAGCATTTTGGGATTTTATAACATTTCCCATTAGGTTCTATATAGAACTTTTTAAGGAAAAGAAAAAACAACGTGAACTACAAAAGAAGATAAAAGAACTTCAAAAACGAGATCCGTTTATATACAAATAGAAAGGTGGGATGGACATTGATGACTGAAATAACAAAAGGCATTGTTAATGCCGTAAAAGATAAGATGGATGAAAGTTTGATACTTGCTATTATATTTTTCATTGGTCACATCATAATTGCTATGACTGTTGTAAGTTTAGTAACAGGTGCTAGTATATGGGAAGCTGGTGCTGTAGCAATAATTGAACCAGCAGTAAACTCTGTATGGTTTTATGTGTTACATAAATTATGGAAGAAATATAGTTAATGGTTACGTGGGGAATGGTAGGCAATAGCCATGACGCTAGTTTAGCAGTCTTCCTACATAATAAACCTGTATGGGCATGTATGGCAAAAGACTTTGACCATGCTAAGATGAAAGACAACCATCCAGATTTCCATTGGACTATGATAGAAGCCGCAAACCAAGCCTATGGCAAACCTGATAGAATTATATGGTACGAAAAACCTTTTTGGAAAACCACAAGACAATGGTGGGCTGGTCAAGGTTGGCTAGCAAAAGAAAATAATATTGACAAGTATCTAAGCAACTGGGGTATTGATGCTCCTATAGAATACGCATGGCATCATCATGCTCATGCCGCTTACGGTTATTATACAAGTGGATTTAAAAACGCAACTATACTTTGTATGGACAGTATAGGTGAATGGGAAAGTTTAACAATATGGAAAGGTGTTGGAGACAAACTTAAGAAAGTTTATTCTCAAAAATATCCACATAGTGTAGGATTATTTTATAGTGCTATGACTCAGCGATGTGGATTAGAACCAAACAAAGAAGAATTTAAAATAGTTGATTTTGCTAAAGGAGCCAAGGGTGCTTATGTTAATGCACTAGAGAAAACTTTAGTAAATGAAGAACTAGACGGTAGTATGCCAGGAGTACATTTTAACATCAATCTACATAGAGGAGGCAAACATATACTTCCTGAACTAGATGATAATATTGAAATGGCATTTGCTACACAGGCCGTTTATGAAAAGATATTGAAATCAAATAGTGATTGGTGTAAGAAAAAACTACCAAGTAAAAATTTAATCATTACAGGAGGTTGTGCTTTAAATAAAACAGCCAACCAAAAGATTGAAGCAGATTGGAAAAACTTGTATGTTCCAAAAAACCCTGGAGATCCAGGTAGTTGTATTGGAGCAGTATTAACCAGAATCAAAAAACAGGTTGACTATAATGACAAGATATGGTATACTAGTTAATATGAATGAAGTGTATAAAAAATTAGATGAAAAGATAAAAGAGTTGAATTCAACAAGAGTGTTCAAGAAGGTTACGCCTAAAGGAGATTTGTCTTGGTATGTAAAATGGACAGCCAGCTTCTTTATACTAACAGCCGTAGCGGCTCGTAGTGTAGGCACTATTCCACTTATTGATTTGTGGTTTAGTTTGGTAGGTACATTAGGTTGGCTTTGGGTGGGCATGTTATGGCACGATAGAGCTTTGACAATGTTGAACGGTGCTCTAGCAACTGTATTACTAATGGGATTGATGAACTTTTATTTTGGATGAAGTAAACAAAAAATTGAATAGAGAGTATCCAAAACTGTTACATGCTGTAAGGTTCGGTTCAGATCTACCAGAAGCAAAGAAGAAGGCAGTGGTATATAAATTTATAGAAACATTAGAAGAATTGGTAAAGGCATTAGATGAAGCAAAACACTGACTATGGATATGATATACAAAAAGTATATCTCGAGATGATGCTGAGTGACGCTGAAAGTTTTGTAAGATGTCAAGGTGTATTTGATCACAGTTTATTTGATAGAAGATTACAAAAAGCGGCACAGTTCATTTATGAATATGTTGGTGAACATAATGTTTTGCCTACACAAGAAATAGTCAATGCGGCCAGCCAAGTAAACTTAGAAGTGCCAACAGGTTTACAAGAAAGTCACTATGATTGGCTACTTGCTGACTTTGAAACATTTACTAGACATAAATCTTTAGAGAAAGCAATACTTGAAAGTGCTGACTTGTTAGAAAAAGGACAATATGGTCCTGTTGAACAGAAGATTAAAAATGCTGTACAAATAGGTTTACAAAAAGACTTAGGAACAGACTATTGGTTGAATCCTAAAGAAAGACTTTTAGCAATTAAGAGTAACAATGGACAAGTGAGTACAGGTTGGGATAGTTTAGATAAGAAATTATTTGGCGGCTTTAATAGAGGCGAGCTTAACATCTTTGCTGGTGGTAGTGGCGCTGGTAAGAGTTTGTTCTTAGCAAACTTAGGAGTCAACTGGGCACTGGCAGGAATGAATGTATTATATCTTACACTTGAACTTTCAGAGAACTTGGTTAGTATGCGTGTAGACAGTATGGTTACTGATATACCAACAAGAGATATTTTTAAAGATGTTGACGAAGTTGAAATGAAAGTAAAAATGATTGGTAAGAAGGCAGGAGCATTACAAGTCAAATATATGCCTAGTGGTAAGACTCCTAATGATATTAGAGCTTACTTAAAAGAATATGAAATAAAAATGAATAGGAAAGTTGATGTTTTACTAATTGACTATTTAGATTTGTTAATGCCTAATGGTGCTAAAGTTAGTGCTGAGAACTTGTTTATCAAAGATAAGTTTGTATCTGAAGAACTACGTAACTTGGCTATGGAACTTAACTGTGTGTTCGTTACAGCATCGCAGTTAAACAGAGCAAGTGTTGAAGAAATTGAATTTGATCATTCGCACATCAGTGGTGGTTTAAGTAAGATACAAACTGCTGACAATGTTATTGGAATCTTTACAAGTAGAGCTATGCGTGAACGTGGCAGGTATCAAATACAACTTATGAAGACTAGAAGTTCTAGTGGTGTTGGCAGTAAGGTAGATTTAGAATTTGACGTAGACAGTTTACGGATCCGAGACTTAGCAGAAGATGATGATTATCAAGAGTTTGATAAACGTAAGTCTACAATATATGAAGGATTAAAACGTAACACAATGTCCGGTGAAGACAAAGAAGTTGTAGAAGCTGATGTTAATCCTAAGACAGGTGATAGTGTTGGTAAGATAAAAGCAGAAGCAGATTCTACAAAACTAAGATCGTTCCTAGCAAATCTAGGAGGCGATGATGAAGATTAAACTTACAGCATTCCAACAACCTGTCTTTAGAGAACCGTTAGAAAATTTAGAATGTACTCTGGATATGATAGAGGCAAACAAAGACACAGACTGGATACTTACTCCTGAATGTGCCGTAAGCGGATATTGTCAGCCGCCTGTGTTATATCAACCCGTGACTGTTCAAGTACAGCATGTAGAACTAGCTATAACAAAGATAGCAGAACGAGCTAAAGAACTAGGAGTGGGCATAGGTATTGGTTCAAGCATAAGAGGCAAAGACACTTTTCCATATAACGGAATTTTATTTTATAACAAAGCAGGTGAACATGTATCTGTTTATAAAAAAAGATTACTTACGCAAGGATGGGAAGGCGGAGGTGAATTACATAGTTACCTAGCTGGACAGGTTCCTAGTTACTTTTATTTAGATGAACATGAACAAGTAAAAGCATCTGCTCTTATTTGTAATGACATATGGTGTATGCCAAGAAGTGCTCCTAAGGGCAATCCTTATCTACCAATTGAGTTAGCTAAGAACAATGTTGATGTATTATTTGTAGCATCTAATTGTAACGGAGAAGAACTAGATCCATTAGCAAAAGTATGGAACGAAAATCATTTACAAATCTTTGCCAAAGAGTTTGGGTTTTATATTGTTCATTCAAATAGTGCTACAACTGTCCAACATAAAGAAACAGATTACATTCAATGTTCGTCTGGTATCATAGGTCCAGATGGTAATTGGATTGTGAAATGTAAGAACAAAGGCATGGACAGCGTTACAGCAGAAGTAGAAATTAAGCCAAGAGTTACAATCCAAAAAGCCACCGACGCCATCTTTAGCCGATCATAAATACTCTGCTTAGGCACTTAGGCAATTGGAGGCTATAATGAAAACAGACTTAGAAAACATACAACTACTCTTGGATAGATTTAAAAGGCCAGTACCGGATAAAGAAAATTATAAGATAAGGCTAGCAGAAGAATTTGAACTTATTCTTAATCAGAGATTTACTGATTACTTCCTACAAATTTGCGATATAATAGATATCACCCAAGATCTCACACACATGACTCGTGGCTCAGCAGGTAGCAGTTTGGTTTGCTATCTACTAGGTATAACCGATGTTGATCCTATCAAATGGAATATACCCGTAGCACGTTTTATGAATCCATTACGTGACGACTTGCCTGATGTTGACATTGACTTTCAGCATTGGCAACAACTCGAAGTAATGAATAGAATATTTAAAAGATGGCCAGGCAAGACTGCTCGACTATCAAACTATGTTATGTTTAGAGAAAAGAGTGCTAGGAAGGAAGCGGCTAAACGATTAGGAGCCAAAGGCAATCTTCCACGCAACTTTACATATGAATCAGTTGGAGTTGATCCAAGAGAAGCAAAACGTATTGAAAGAAAACTAATAGGAAAGAAACGAGCTATATCAAAACATTGTGGTGGCATAGTTATGTTTACAAGACAGTTACCTAAGAGTTTAATATCACAAGACAATCAAATACTGCTAGACAAATACGAAGTAGAAGATCTAGAACATTTGAAAGTTGACATATTAGCAAACAGAGGATTATCACAACTATTAGAAATAGACGAAATAACAAAACTAGAATACTATCCTGAACAAGATGAAGCTACAAGTCAATTACTCTGTAGAGGAGATGTGCTAGGTGTTACACAAGGAGAGTCTCCTGCGATGCGTAGACTGTTTAGAGCATTACAACCTAAGTCAGTATACGACTGTGTATTTGCTACAGCTATGATACGACCAGTAGCAATGAGTGGTAGACAAAAGGCCGCTATGTTCCAAGACTGGTCACAAGAAGCAGTACAGGACAGTATCGTGTTTGAAGATGACGCTATAGATATTATATCAAACATCATAGGTGTAGACATGTACGAAGCTGATATGTATCGTAGAGCCTTTGCTAAAAAGAATGATGAGAAGATACTTGAGTTTGTAGAGAAGATGGGCGGACATCCACGTAAGCAAGAAGCTATGGCCGCACTACAAGAACTATCAGGGTTTGGACTATGTAGAGCCCATGCTGTTAATCTTGGACGTCTTATATGGGCATTAGCATATCAAAAGGCTCATAATAAAAAAGAGTTTTGGAAAGCAAACATAAAACATTGTCAAGGATCTTATCGATCATGGGTATATCAATGCGAAGCACATAGACTAAACATTCCAACTAAATCAGGTTGGTGGTGGCATGGCTTTCCGAAAAGACTTGGAGTAAAACAACAATGGATGGATCGTGTTGAGTTCTCAGGTGTAATAGCAAATGGTAGATGCTATCGTGGTAAGAAAGGACGCTGGGTTACTTTTCTTACACTAGGTATAGACTACGGAGAATACATTGATGTGGTAATCCAAAAACCATTTGCTTATAGAGATGGTGACATAGTACATGGATCAGGAAGAGTAAAACATTCTAATAATTCGGACTACATAGATAGTAGTGATGTTAAAAGTTATACATTTGCGGAGTGGAGATGATTGACATAAAGTTTACTTGTGGTAAAGAAGAAGCACAAAAATTTCCGCCTGTGCCTGCTAACACATTTAAACCAGACTGGTATTCAAAACTAGATACGTATCTAGATAAAGAAAAAACTTTTCCTACTGTAAAGAAATGTATGCCTGTGTATGACGCAATGACTTGCGGTTATATTATGTTCAACGCAGTCGATCAAGACATACATACGCAACCAAATTTTGATGAAGGTACAGAAGGATTCTCCAGATACTATCCTGATGGTTGGAAAGAATTTAGTGAACAAGAAGGACATCCATTTGCTCAATGTCCTATTGGGCAACCAAAAGATTACATGGTAATAAGTGTACCTTGGCAGATAAAAACACCTCCGGGATATTCATGTATTATCCAAAAACCATACTATCATTTTGATAGTAGATTTGAAGTAATGACAGCAGTTATAGATACTGATGTAATTGATGTTCCGTGGCATAATTGGCCTGCTAAAATATTTGAACATAGCTTTACAATAAAAGCCGGCGAGCCTGTAGCACAGATTATTCCTTTCAGAAGAGAAGATTGGAATATGTCTATTGAGATAGATACTAGTATGATGTTACAAGATACAATATGTAATACACAACAAGATGGTTATGCTAGAATGATGCATAACAAAAAGAGATTTAAATGAAAATTAAATTTATATGTGGAGACAGGCATGTAGCAAAACACTTTCCGCCTGTTCCAGCAAGTAAGGAAAGGCCTGATTGGTATAATAAGCTAGGTGGATGGCTAGGTGAGCCTATGACATCTCCTCCTACAGTTAAGAAGTGTATGCCAATATATGATCATATCACTTCAGGGTATATTATTTACAATCCAGTTGAAATGGAAATACACTCTGGAATAAGGCCAAGTAATTCAGGAGAAGAAGAAATTACTGCGTTTCAAAGAAGATTTCCAGATGCGTGGGAAAATCAAGAACCACAAGAAGGTCACATGCATGAACAATGTCCTATACATGTGAACGAAGATGAACGGAGAGATTATATTACTTTCTCTGTTCCGTGGCGCATAGAAACACCTCCAGGATATTCATGTTTGATACAACCACCATATTACCAATTTGAAAAAAGATTTACTTTATTTCCAGGGATAGTTGATACTGATGTAATTGATGTACCTTGGAGTAACTGGCCTGGGCATATGAATACTAAGGCAGGTGAAAAAGTAATCATACCTCCAGGTACTCCTATTATGCAGGTTTTACCTTTCAAGAGAGATGAATGGGAAATGGAAACTATTGTTGATGAGCAAAATGTAAAAAGAGATACAAGTCTTAAATTTTTCCTAACAAACGCATACGCAAGAATATTTCACAAGAAGAAAAAGTTTAAATGAAAATAGGCATTGGTGTATTAGTAACTGCGATAATGGCCTTTATAACTTGGATAATAAAAAAAATAAAAAAATGAAATACTTTACAAGAAAAATGATTGCCCATAAAGATCTTAATAGTAACGGAACATTGTTCGGTGGGCGTGTGTTAGATTGGATAGACGAAGAAGCATACATATACTGTAGTTGTCAATTAGATAATGACAGAGTGGTTACTAGAAGCATGAGTAATATAGATTTCCATCATAGTGCTATTAGAGGAGACATAATCGAAATAGGAATGGAAACTGTTGAACTTGGAAAGACAAGTATTACAGTACAATGTGATGTAAGAAATAAGAGAACAGAGAAAACAATTACAAGTGTTGACAAAATTGTATTTGTAAATTTAGGTAAAGACGGAAAGCCAGCGCCACACGGAATAACAAAATGAAAATAACAACTAGCCAACAGCCTGTATTCGCAGAAGTAAAAGAAAACTTAGAATGTTTGATAGACGTAATAGATACCAATAAGGATTCAGATTGGATACTAACTCCAGAAGGTAGTTTAAGTGGGTACTGTTTGAATCAGACCCATGAACAGAAGAATAAAGATTACAACGAGGCCCTGGCTAAACTTGAAAAACATTTACTAGATAATAAAAGAAATTTACTATTAGGCACTGGGCATATAGAGCCAGACGGCTTACCCTATAACCAGGTACGTGTTTATAGAGAAGGAATATGTATAGGGGTATACAATAAACAACTGTTAACTAATAATATAGATGCTATGGGTGAGTATTATTTTTATGCCCCCGGCAATACGTGTGGATACTTTTACCTTGACCCTCTTAATAAATTCAAAGCGTCGGCATTAATTTGTAATGACGTATGGGCCTTTCCACAGGTAAGTCCTAAGGGTAATCCATATTTTTATAGAGAAATAAGTCAGCATGGAGCGAGAATAGTTTTTGTTTCTGTAAACTGTTGTACAGATAAACATGACGAACTTGTATACAACTACCACGAATCACATCTTAGATTGTTAAGCCGACAGTTTAACGTACACACGGTTGTAAGTTCAGCATGTACTGATATGAAGGGTGAACAAACAAATGAAAAGATACAATGTCCTAGTGGTATAATAGATCCAAACGGCGAATGGGTAAAGAAATGCGAAGACGTAGGAATGGACAGCGTAACAGCGGAGATAAACATTGACTAAAACATTATGGATATATGGTGATAGCTTTGCTGTTGACTGGAAAGTAGATTGGTGTTGGCAAAGGCAATTAGCAGGGTACTTGAGAATAGATAGAGTAGTCAACCAAGCCTGTGCTGGTTCATCAAATGAATGGAGTGCTATGCAGTTCCGTGATGACAAACAACAGCCAGGTGACATTGTAATATTCTTTACAACAGAACATTCACGTCAATGGTTTTTCAAAGACAGACCTCATCTAAGCAATCTAGCTAGTATCACAGAAACACACGATGCTAAATCCCTTGAAACTGCTGAGCCAGAAAAGTATAGAGCTGTTATGGACTATTGGCTGTACCTACAACGTGATGATATAGATCAATTGCGTATAGAACAAATGATTGACAGCATACGTGTAAAGCAGATTGAAAACGAATTACACCTACTGCTGATTCCAAGTTTTAATTTAAATATCGAGTGGACAGACCTTATACCGGTAATAGGTAACATGACTTTCCATGTATGTGATAGAGAATTTACATCCGAAGAAGAGATGTTGTTATGGTATAATCAAAGTATAGATACTAGAGCAAATCATATGACACTTGCTAACCATTCTATATTCGCTGAGAAAATTATACAAAGTATAAGCAATAAGAAAGAATTAGATTTAGAGTCTGGGTTTGAAACAGGCTTCTTAACACACAAACAAAAACTATCACACCCGGGTCTACTACCTGAACTGATAGAAAAAGCAAAGGGACCTGGTAACTCGTTACCAAAAGAGTGCTTTACCGAAAGTACTTGACAAAACAACCAACTCGTAGTATAGTATAGAAAAGATGAGCAAAAATTTATTTTACTTGATAGTATTCGTGTCTACTATCGCCTTGAGTAGAATAATACCACACCCACCCAACTTTACACCAATACTAGCAGTAGCAGTAATGGCTCCAATGATTACAGGAGCAACATTATCAGGAATAGCAATAGCATTAGGTTCAATGATGTTAAGCGATTTATATTTTGGTTGGCACAGTACGTTGGGGGTGGTATACATGTCCATAGCATTATGTAGTTTCATACCAAGGTACATCAACAACGCATACCTAGCAGGATCAACTGCTAGTGTGTTGTTTTTTGTGATTACCAACTTTGCTGTATGGCTTACAGGATATTATGGATTAACTTGGCAAGGACTTATAGCATGTTACATAGCGGCTATACCGTTCTTTGCTAACACACTAACAGGCACATTATTTTACACTTTGATTATAAAATCAATAGTTACGATACAAAGGAGGATTTATGCGTAAACTATTTTTAATATTTCTATTTTTAGGAATAACTTATTCAAGTGTGGCTTCAGCTATGATGGAGATTACCATCTACTTGACTCGTAGTAATACTGATCAAGCAACGGCTACTACGACATATGATTACGTAGACAAGTACACATTGGAAGTAGAGAACACTCAGGACTTCGTACAAGCAGTGAATAGAGTAACTGGATTAAGTATGACCCAGAGTGGACCAACAGGACAGAACGTAAGTTTGTTCATGCGTGGGGGTGATAGCAATCACACATTGGTAACAATGAACGGATTGCCTATAAAGGACGCTTCTACCACAAACGGACTACATGACTTTGGACAAGACTTTATGTCTAGCATATCAGCAATTGAGATCGTAAAAAATCCAAGCGGTGCTATGGTAGGACCAAATTCAATAGGTGGAGTTGTTAACTTTATCACAGGTGAGTTTTATGAAAACTCAATAACATTTAAGGCAGGATCAAACAACACAAAAGGTATGGAACTGCGAGTACACAATCAAACCAAGAACGGTACACATTTGTTTATAACAGCAAGTGGTACGGACAGTGATGGTATCAGTGTTAAGGAAGGAACTGAAGACGACGGATATTCTGTGCGTAACTTCAGCATAGGAACTTACACGAGATTAGAAGATGGTCATATCAAAACAAACATACTACACAAGGATAACGACAGTGACCTTGATGGTAGCTCAGATGATCCGGACTATGTTGCTAACAACAAGAACAACGTGTATCAAATTATAGGTAAGAAGAACAACAAGCACGGACACATGGACTTTGCTATTGGACACACAACCTATGATAGAACATACACTAACGGTTCAGAGATAGATGAGTATGACAGTAACAGCACAAACATACTGTTGAGCCAAACCATCGTCAAGGACAACGTAGACATAGTTCCAGGTATAGAATACGAAAGCCAGGAAGCCAAGTTTAATAACAGAGGATCATACACCAGTTCAGTTGACGCTGATCATTGGAACACTGGTTACTTTGTAAACAGCAACTGGAGAGTGGTAGAGAACGGAATGATCAGTTCAGGAGTACGTTTGGATCACTTGGAAGACTATGATGACTACTACACATACAAGCTGGGCGGATACTACATGTTGACCGAAGATCTCAAACTGAGATCCAATTGGAGCAATAGTGTGCGAACACCTACCCTGTATGAAAAGTACGGTGCGGACAGTTATGGTTACTCGGGTAACCCGACGCTGGATGTAGAAAAAGGCAAGACCTTGGACGTTGGCTTTACCTACAAGAGATTTGACATGGTATACTACACCACGGACATCGACAATGCCATCACGTATGGTAACTCCACGTATTCGAACGTGTCAGGCACTAGCGAACGCAAGGGATTGGAAACAAACTACAACTATGCGTTCAACAACGAGTGGCAACACAACCTTGGAGCACACTGGAGCATTGCCGAAGACTCAAGCGGTACACAGCTTTTACGTAGACCAAAATGGTCATTCAATCAAAGTTTTGTAAGGCAGGAGATGACAGGCAAGTTCACAACCACTGTGACCCACGCATACACTGGTGAGCATGTTGATCTAGATGCCAGCACCTATGCCCGTAAGGACATGTCAGGAGTACATCTGTTTGACCTACACCATTCAATAAACTTCGATGAATCAACATCAATCACTGCCAGTTTAATGAACGTGACTGATGAAGATTACCAAAAACCAGACGGCTACAATCAAAACGGTAGAACTTGGTTTTTAAGCTATAAGAAGAAATTCTAAAAAGCAAGGCTCAAAACACACCATGGCGACAGACATCTGTCGCCTATGGTTTTCCCACCTAAATGGCTCTTATTTCATGGTTCTTGTGATTCTGAGTACAGTTATGCTGTTTACTGTTTGAACGTGCTAAAAAGGCGTTTAAATGCGTTTTAAACACCATGTTTATGTCTAGGGAGTTTCGTTTACGCCTTCTGCTATACAGGTAAAGCTCTCGCCAATGGTTCTGTTTTCCCATTCATATGCCACTGCTTCCCAGCAGTCGCTTTCCGAGTAAAAGTAATCCACTGCTTCGCCCTGTATGTCACCAGTGGTAGTGATCCATACTGCTACTAGGATGTAGCCAAAAACTATCAACGATCCAGCTCTTGAAATGTACGCATTGCGTATTCGAAACACACATTGGCTTCATCAGCCATGCCATCATGCAGTTTGGCTCGTACCTTGGCTATGATTCCAGGAGCATCATCAAAGTCGTACATGGTTCCTGATCCTGGTGCTCGCTTCTTGATCATCTGTCCGCCATGCAGTTCTCCAAAGTGCCTTACGTATAGGTGTGCTAGTATGCCTTCATCGTCCAGTGTCTTTACATAGTCCACGTACTCATCAACCACGGGTGTGAGCAGATCTGGGTCCTGCGTGTATCCGTGCTGTGTTTCCAGTTCAGCTAGATCCTGGCGCATGTTGTCCAGACGTGCTATTGATTCAATGCCCTCCAACAGTCCTCTTGATCGTGCTTGTTCTTCCAACGCTCCGTACTGTACCGATTGGTTGTACACAAAGCGATAGTATTCACCTGGCTCCATGCCCTTGAGTAGCTTACGAGCATGTGTCATGCGTTCAGCCTTCTTGTGGTTTTCCCATGTAAGTTCTTTAAGTTTGCTCATGTGTATATTTACTCCAGGCGGAGCCTCCAGC
>Ga0163179_10000213_pt1 | contig 40802 bp, 64 predicted proteins | sample AtlANTMetagenome_FD_109643 | JGI IMG/M metagenome (GOLD analysis project Ga0163179, IMG submission 109643) | Marine eukaryotic phytoplankton communities from the Atlantic Ocean - Atlantic ANT 2 Metagenome | ecosystem: Environmental > Aquatic > Marine > Oceanic | place: North Atlantic Ocean... | reverse complement strand
CGGCGGATTCGATGCGACATTCAATTCAAGCTTCAGAAAAAATTGGGCTTGGAAAATCCAAAGCAGATTGAACGACATGAAAGAAGCGGAAGAAAAGGACGGAAGGCGCGAAGTTAAGCAAGGCAAAAAGATCAACGTCAGAGCGATTCAAGTCCGAGGCAAAAATGAAATCGAACAAACAAAAGCGCTTTCATTAAGAGACCAAAAATATCCGAAACTAAGAAAAGGCACAGGATTCACAATCGGTGGAGCTGGAGCAAGAGCAGGAAAACAAGCAGGAGCAAATGCAGGATTAGGCCGTCAGGTATCAGGAAGACAAACCCGGAGAATCGCAGGAATATAAATCTTTTTCGAAGACCTCCTTGACAGGGGGTCTTCTTAATGTATACTAATAAAGCAAGCTCGTCACTTGCCGAACCAAACCGAACCGGAGTTAAATCCATGACAACAATCACCGCGAAGAATACCAAGGCTGAAATTCTTGCCGAGGCTCTTCCACTGATTGACGACCAAAAGGAAACGATTCAAATTCTTACCGAGAAATTGAACGCCGCCCTAATCCTTCTAGGAATCACAGCAGCAGCCGCCGCTATTTTCTAAACCACCCGCCCCTCATTTGAGGGGCTTTTTTTAACACAATGAAAAAAAGAACTAAATCAAAACCAGCTCAAAAAGGGACAACATTAAAACAAGCTCGCGAGTACATAAATCATTGGGCTAATGACCTTGGGCCAACGCAGGAAGAATACGAAGAAGCGCTAAAAGGTGGCGGCTTTACTCGTTTTAGATTGATGTGGAGAATATGGCATATAAATAAATACCGAGAAGGAGAAATGGGAATCTTGACGATTAAATCAAAAAGAGGATCAGTTGTGAACAAACCATTTACAAGGACTGATGGAAGCCTTGATGTTTCCCACCTTCCAAGTCCAGAAAGAAAATATTTATGTGTTGGCCGGAATCAAAGTCTTTTAATAAATTGACAGACTGCCAAACCCCGCCAAGATAAGAAAGGACAAAAGGGAAGGCAAACGCTCCGAATCTGCGCGGGGCGTTTTTTTTTTGCGAATTAGTTGACACCTTTTAAAGTTATATGTATACTAAAGAAGTCAAACACAGGAACCACAAATGACTACAGCAACAATCATCACTGAAGCCCAAATCTTCGAATGGACCGAGCAACTTTGTGAAGCACTTGCAGAAAACTACAAGCGTTTTCACTACAGAGCAATGACTCAAGATCCAACTTTTGCTGATAGTGCTTACGGCAAAAAGCAAATTAAAGAAATGGACGAAGGTACAGCTAAGTTGATGAAGTTTCGTATTCAGCCCGGCAAAAAGTATTTAAAAATCATCCAACAGGAGTTTGATACTTACAACGACAGGAACGAATGGAGGGACGGAAGCGTTCACGCTTTTATCGACAAGCAAACAGGTGAGATCTACAAGCCCGCGGGCTGGAGAGCACCAGCGAAGCACGTTCGATATGATCTAAGAGATCAAAAGAGCAGAGACTTCGTTCTTAACCCTGATAACTGCACATGGGCCGGCGGATGGCTTTACATGAGATAAGCCAAAACAAAACGAAAAGAGGGGCCAAGCGCCCCTCTTTTTTTTACCTTGTTGACAGCTCTTAAGTTTATATGTATACTAAAGAAGTCAATCACCAAACGAACCACAATGGGAAACGTAACACACAACTTCGACCCACAAATCGGCGACAAGGCAGCGGTTTATTATTACTCTGATGTTCACCCTTGCACCGTTATCAAAAGGACCAAAAAATTTGTAACTGTTCAAATGGACGATTACAAGTTGAACAAGGATTCACATCCTAAAATCATCCCCGGAGGATTCGTCGGACATTGCACTAATCAAAATGAGCTTAAGTACGACATCACCAGAAACGAAAACGGCGGGACTATGAAATTCGGAGTAAGACAAAACGGCGTATGGTGTCAGTGTGGCGCCCACTATTCCAACCCAACCGCATTAGGTAAAGGATGGAGAGCCAAGCACGATTACAACTTCTAAACCAAACGACCCCGAAAGGGGTCTTTTTTTTATGTGTTGACAACTTCCTTTCTTGTTTGTATACTAAAGAAGTCAACGAACCAAACGAACAATGGACACTTTCTTCAATCGCTTCTTCGACGAAAAGAACCTAGAAAACAGGATCTACGAAGTAGCAGCTCCACAAGGAACAATGAACTTTATCGAAACCGATATAGTCATTGCAAAGATCAAAACAACTCAGGGCGAGGAAGCTCAAAAGATCGAAACTGTTTTAAGAAAAATTGATTTTGCAAACGGTAACGTTCACCATTTCTTAAATCACATTGCTCAGGCAATGGCGATTGATTTCTAAACCTACAGGAACCCAAACAGTGAAAAACTTTTTTTTCTTTCTATGCGTCGCGGCGGTCTTCTATACCGCCCTTGACGGATCATTAACAAACATGACGAAGGCCGATTGTCAGGCTGGAATCGAAAAAGCTTGCGAGGAATTGATCAAATGAATTTAACTAATGATCAATTAAAAAGGGTTATAAAACTTGTCTTAGATGCCCGAGCCAAATACGTTAATCGACTTGACGAAGACCTATTGCAAAAGTTAAGCGTTGAATTTGTAGAAAGAACAATTAAAAAAGATTACGACCAAAAAAAAAGAAAACCTGTTTCAAAAGAACCTGTTTTAAAAGAACATGACTTTGACTGTATTTGGTCTACAAAAGAAACAGCAAAAAAATTGCATGTAACGCAAGAAGACTTAAGAGCGCTCCGTAATGCAAAAGAATTAAAAGAAGGATGGCATTACATGACAGGAAGATGGCCAAGACCGACAGCTATTTGGTACGACCTAAATCAAACTTGCAAACAGATACATGGAATTAGTTGGGATGATTTTAGTCGCCCAAACTTTGATTTAAAGGCACATACAGAAAGACGAACAGCCCAAGCTTTTGAAGCGGCAAGAAGGAGGGCCAAGAAATGACCGTCGAACGCTACTCACCCGGAACGCTCGTAAGAAAGCGCCCACCCTGTCATCCTGAGTCAACAATAGGAACTGTTATTAAGCGCGAAATATGGGAGCGCAAACGAAAAGGAAAACTAGAACCTCAAAAGATTTCTTATTACGAAATTCTTTGGCGAGGCAAAACGAGGACCGACTGGCTACCTCAACAACGAATCCAAAAAGTCGAAGGAATTTAAACCAATGACCCAAGAACAAGAACAAAACCAAATCAGAGCAATTAATCAAATTTGCTCATTGATTGCTGGCGGTCGCGATGCTCGCGAAACCGACATTCTGAAAGATCGACCGTTACAAAGAGTTGAGAAATGTTTGGAGCTGGCTTCGCTCGAACAGGGCGAAACCGCTTCCAATCCAAACAATGACACCGAAAAGTTTAGGAAGATCAAACAAGTTTCACGGAAGATCGACGCGTTAGGATCTTTGCTCGTGCTTGCAAAACTTGTTGAAGAACAAATGCAAGACCGCGCAGCCGTCGCGGAAAATGCTTTTTTCCATGACGAATACTTCGAACAAACTGAAAAATTTAAACTATGAGAAAAGTCGATCGCCGTCGAACCAAAAAAGAAGACCCAATACGAACCCAATCTTTTAGAGACAGAATGAACAAACCCGCAATCCTTGGCCCCGGATTATTATCCGGCGACGGAAGCTTCGAAGTGGATTTCTATCCATACAAAAACTTGAGCGATCATTTTGTAAAGATCGTTCGCTTTCAAAATAGGACCGAATTTCGGATCAAAGTAAACGAACCAACGATGAAAGCCGAAGTCAAAAGACGATTAGAAAGCGAAGGCTTTAAACATGTTCGGGACAATAGACACCCGATCAGTTGACAAGTTTATTCTCCTATGTGTATACTAAGGAAGTCAGTTACAGTGAACCACGATGAACAACAATCAAACCGACTTGACTCTTTTTACAGGCGGATTTAATTCTACGAAGCACACCTTTACGGCTTGCAACAAAAAAGGAGAAAAAGCTTTGAAAGAACTTGGAGGCGGTTTTGCTTGTACTGGTATGACCTACCGCGCCAGCTACTCAGGCGACGTGATGGACCATTTAAGGTTTAAAGGTTATACCGTTTCAATCGAAAGAAAAGAGCCATAAGGCTCTTTTTTTTTGCTAGTTGACACCCTGTAAAATAATATGTATACTAAAAGAGTCAATCACACGAACCACAATGGAAATCACAAAGCCTTCTGAAACAATCACCGGATACACATTTCAGATTTCAGCAAAGCAAAATCTTTGCGTTGTAGTTAGCAAAGGCGAGTTTCCAAATTGCACCGTTACAGTCAAAACAGTCGGCGGTCGTAATCTTCCATTCGGAAAAGTTTTCCACGGCGCGGACTGCTTACTTCAAGCGCTTGATTCTTACAAAAGAGCAGCGGTTAAAAAAGGAATCCGTCAAGTAATTTCCGACATAAGCTAAGGGCCAAATGGCCCTTTTTTTTTAACTATGAAACTAAAGAAAATCGACGTCAACATGACAAATGATCTTTTAAGCAACGGCGCAATTCTTTACACCGTCGCATGGCTGCGAGAAGGCGAGCAAACGGGCAGCGTTAGATTCTGCTATGGAATTAACCAGTTCAAAGACGACGGCCTTCCTCCTGACGTCCTGACCGCCGTACAAGAAAAACTGAACCTGAACTAATGACAATAAGACCTAGACATTTACTTCATGTCAAATTACCCCATGCGAAAATATTGCTTTCTTTAACAAAAAAAGAATATGAAAATCAATCCAATGATGATCTTTATTATCAAGCGGATTTGTTAGAAATTCTTAGTAAGTTGACAAAAAAAGTTGCAGATCTAGAAGAAGATGGAGCAGCTCAAGCAGATTTAAGAAAAGTAAATCGTACTAAAAAAAAGAAATGAAAAGATTCAATCCTTATCGTTTTATGAGAATAGGCGATCATGTCGTAGAAAACATTTACGAACCCGAATACTTTGAAGACGAAGAAACAGAAGAACCAGAGGACGACGATGAACAATTCTGAACGCATTACATTCGCCGAACAAAGGCGAAAAGAATTACTATTGTTGATTAAGTGTTGGTCGAAAAATAGCGAAATGCCAAGGAAGCCTGAAGGGTCGGAATTATGGAGCGAAGTTCTTCAGGTCAGCGTGACGCCAGAAATCAAAAACGAAATTTCAGAAATTGCTGCCAAGTCTGGAGAATCTCAAAGCAGCACGATCCGCAAACTTTTGGCAAAGGCTCTTGCTTTTGAACTTTGATTGTAACTAATTATTACAACTAGCTTTATTAGTATACTTTTGATGTATATTAAGGACATCTCGGAGCGAGACACAAGGAACTCCAAGTTTCAACCGCCATTCACTGAACTTTCGATCAGATAGGCTCCGCTAGTCGGATAAGTTACTAGGGCCGATGACCAATCTCAAACCGTCGCCTAACAAGTTAGAGTTTTAAAAAAGCCTCCTTAACTGGGGGCTTTTTTAATGCAAGCAAATAAAGCCCTATATCCCAGAAGTAGGAAAAGTCCGAAGCAACAATATTTCAATTAATGTATTGACGACTTTTTGACGTGTGTCATTATGTAATCGGAATACTTCACCACTGAAACAATCTGAACCAAAATGGAAACAAAACCGATTCGAATTGATTGCAATCTGATCGACGAGTGCAACATGATCAAGCCCTCATACATGTCCAGCAATGGGTTTATCAACCATGTTATTAACGAAGGCTTAATTGCTATTGACAGGCGTGTTAACTTGGGAAAGGCGACACAGACAAAGGAAGGTCAGAAAGAAGGGGAGCCTTTACCTATTAATAATAAAACTATAGTTAATAATAAAAAGGTAAAAAATAAAATTTCAACTTTTCGATTTAAACAGGAATTAATTCCTTTTATCTTGACGAAACACGCGGAGCGAATTGCTTTCTTTTGGTCGGTTAAGTCAGGCGCTAAAAGTGAAGCTTCATGGAAGCAACTTCATAGAGGATTAATTGACATCCAAAAAAAATATGGCGACGCTGTTGTTTCTGCTCAGATTGAACTGGCCATCGTTGGCGGTCCTCGCGGCCCGTGGTCTTCAATAACCCTTGCCAACTACGAGAAGATTAACGGCGGCGGACAAGCCAGCAAGGAGCCAGCTCCGTCCGCTTTACAGTCTCGGGTCTTTACAGCGGCAGGAGGATTTGAAAGCTAATGGAACCCGCTTTTGAACGCTCGACAATTATCCGTCTTTTAAAAGGTGGATTACAAAGACGCAACCCCGCAAACCCTGACGTCCCACTTTGGGACATTAACGACCTTGACCAATTAAGCCCCGGAGTCGCGGAGCAAATCGCAACAGCAAACAATCATCCGACATCTTTTCCAAATGGGTATATAGGAGTGCAATTTAAAAACCTTGCTCGCGAGCATTTGCCCGTTGGAGAGGCTGTTGAAATTATTGATCCTAAAGACTTAGCAACATGAACCAAACAAACCTATTCGACCAACCAACCGCGCCACATAACAGAACAGAAACATCAATCGAAGCGGCAATCGCTATTCAACCCAAAATAAAAAAGGGACAGCAAACAATTTTAAATGCTTTTGAACTGGCTCCAGAAGGATACACAAGAGAAGAAATTGCAACCGCGACAGGTTTACCCCTTGCTACTGTTTGCGCTCGCGTTAATGAATTGGTAAAAGATAAAAAACTTTCTTGTCGAATGATATTTGACCCGAAAGCAAAACCGTCTTTAATACTAAAGAAGATAACAAGGCCAACAAAATCAGGACGAAAAGCAGAAGTTCTTTTTTTGTTCTGAGACTTTTCCTACTTACACCCCCCCCCTTAATTATTGATTAATGAACCAAACAAACCCGTTCGCAAAATGGCAACATTGCCAAACCTTGAACAGAAAACCTAATGCATGGTCAGGATTAAAACTTGACCCGCTTCCAATTTTTCGCGATGAATCGAAACATAAATATTGTTGGGAACCGACAGGCGAATGGTTGGCCTTTTCAACAACTCAAGCTTGCAACGATAAAAGCCCCGCAGCTATGGCGAACATTGAAAAATATAGACACGTTTGGGAACCTCGCGGCGTTCACGTTCATTGGACCTTGCAACAGAAAATGTTGGGAGATCCAAAACCAGACCCCGGAGATTTTAAAGAATGGGTCGAGCCGTTAATGAATCACGACTATTGGAAAAGCTTTGAGCCGTGGGCCGTCGAGTATATGCTTTGTGATCTTTTGAAATCGGTCGGCGGACAGTTGGACCTTTTGGGATATGACCACGCGGCGGACCAACTTGTTTTGATTGATTTAAAAACACAAGGAAAGAACAAAGGCATTTATTCAACTGATGCACAATTAGGAAGTTACGTTGACGCGCTGGCAAATCATCATGGAATTGTCGTTGATGCTTGCCGAACTGTTTGGTCCAGACCCGGCAAAACAGTCATCGGAGAAATTCAAGACCCTTTAACGTGTCGGCTTGCATGGGCTGACGCGTGGACAAAGTTCGAAGATAAACAGGAGTTTTTTTAAATGAACAATAAATATACAATTACAAAAATTAAAAACGAACAATGCAAAGAGTGGTTTTTACATAAACACTATGCAAAAAGATTACCGTCAGTTTCTTATGCTTTTGGCTTGTATGAAAATAACTCTTTAGAAGGTGTTTGTAGTTTTGGTAAACCCATGAGCCATACTTTAATAAAAGGAGCTTTTAAAGGTTTATACCAAGATTGTTTTTTTGAATTAAATAGATTAGTCGTTAACGAAAAATTACAAAAAAATTCATTATCTTTTTTTGTTGCCCAATGCTTTAAACAACTACCAAAACCTTCTGTTCTTGTTAGCTATGCTGACACTTCACAAAATCATCATGGTTATATTTATCAAGCAACTAATTGGATTTATACAGGTTTAAGCAACAAGTTTACAGATTACGCTGTTGAAGGTCTGGAACACATGCACCACAGCTCCATTGAAGATAGTGTTGGACGTTATGACAAAAATAAAAACATAGACAAACACACTTTACTAAAAGAAAAATATGGAGATAAATTATATTTAAAAGAACGCCCTAGAAAGCACAGATATTTTTATTTAATAGGCACAAAAAAACAAAAAAAAGAAATGCTTGCCAATTTAGCTTATGAAATTTGCAACTATCCAAAAGGAGATAACAAACGATATAACGCTGATTACAAACCAGTTTCTCAAGGTTTGCTTTTTGTGTAATGGCTTTAATTTATATTCCCGTCGTTGGCATCCCTGCGCCTCAAGGAAGCAAACGGCACGTCGGCAATGGCGTAATGGTTGAAAGCAGTAAACGCGTTAAGCCGTGGCGTCAAGACGTCAGAGAAGCCGCTTTAAAGTTTTATCATGGACCAATTATCGAAGACGCTGTTGACATTACGATTGTTTTTATTTTTCCTCGGCCTAAGAGCCATTACGGAACAGGCAAGAACGCGCACCGCTTAAAACCATCTGCGCCTAAATATGTAACAAGCGTTAGAAATGGCGACCTCGAAAAATTGGAGCGAAGCACATATGACGGACTAAGCCAAAAAGCGGGCGGAACAGTTTTACAAGATGACTCACTTGTTGCAAAAAATTCCAATGAAAAAAGATATTGCAAACGAGGCGAACATCCGGGCGCTTATATCTACATTAAAAAATTAAAAAACGTCCAACAACATTTAAGGGCTTTGTAGGTTGACGCGTTTAATTGAGAAGGTATACTAAAGAAGTCCCTTAGTCTAAACAATGCCGAACCAACAGCAACCAAAAACATTAAACGAAGCATTAATTGAATTTAAGAAAAACGCGCCGAAGTTAATCAACACGAAGCCGGCGCATAATTATTCTTATTTGCCTTTAGAAATGACGCTCGACCAATTAAACCCGGTCTTGCTTGAATATGGACTTTTCGTTTCACAACCTTTTGGAGTTACGCCACAAGGTCAGCCCACCGTTATCACAATTCTCAGACATGTATCAGGCGAAGAAATAAAAGGAGAAATCCCTTTATTTATTCCAATGCTTCCTGAAACGACCCCGCAACATAAACAAATGTTTGCATGGGGCGGCGCTATTACATACGCGAGGCGCTACAGCCTTAAAAGTATTCTTGGTCTTGAATGTGACAACGACGACCCAGAAACAGAAGACAAAAAGCCACAACAAAAAAACAGTTTCAGCAGCAACAAGAAAACGGGTTTTAGTCGCAGCCCGTCCGGCCTGAATAAAAAAACAGAGCCGCCAAAAACTTCACAAAAAAAAGAAGAAAGTATTGATCCTAAAGTTTTAGATCAAATAAAAGTTAAGCTGGCTGATCCGCATCTTTCAGCAGATAACAAAAACCACGCTAAAAAACTTTATAAGGCAAAGTTCAACATCAGCTCCGAGAATTTGGCCCCTAGCCATATTCAAACAAAAGAGCAAGGCGACTACATGTCCCAACTATTAGACCAATACCAGAGCGCATAAATGTCACCCGAGGCAGCCGATCTTTCTGGCGAACTAATTCGCCAACAATTAAAAAAACGTAATCAGGCTTACAACCGTAATATTTTTACGGTTCGAACTGATGACGAAGAGGCCCAAGCCTTGCGGAGAAAATGCGACCAACTAGGTATTAAACCAAACAAATTTATTCGTTCTCTTATCCGACGACGTTTTTTACATCAACTATCCGACCACACACTAAATGGCTGATTTCAACGAGTTCGTTCCCGCTTTACCTTTCACTTTGAAATGGTCTCTGAACGACAATCCTTTTGATGATTCCGACGCGAATCCAAAACAGATGTCGATTGCTATCCCCGTAAAATCTGCGGATGCTTTTGCCGCTCATATTTACAAAATGGCAGCCGATGAAAAATATATAAAAAAAGATAAAAAAGTTTGGAATCCTGAGACAAGGCAGGAAGAGGTCGGCGATGTTATCTACATCAATGCGAAAGGAAAAATTTCCCCTGATGGCGAAAGTTGTTACGGAAATATAAATCCAAGAAAAATTGAAGTAGACGACGCGTTTTAATTTCTATTCAGGAATTTTTCAATCAAAGAACAAGAGCGCTTTTCAAGGCGCTCTTTTTTTAATTCTAAATCTGTAACTTTTTCTTCTAATTCTGAAATTTTTTCGATGGCCTTAAACATTATTTGATCTTTAACGTTGTTCTGATGTAACAAACTCACGCACATTTCCGCGACTTCTTTGTGATTTTTATTGTTTAAAATTTGCCGACTGTAAACCTCAAGCAGAAAATCTTTTTCGGGCTTTGAATCAATTACAAGCCAATCTAGAAACTCCATAAAAATTTGATTCTTTCTTTTACTATGCTAGAAAAATAAATAAAAAGGTATAAAAATGAAAAAAGGACGCCGAGTCAGTTGGGTCTACCAAGGCAAACGAACTTATGGAGTAGTTACAGGACAAGGCGGGACTAGATCTTCAATTAAAGGGCCGTCAGGCGGAACAGTAACAAGAATAGGAACGGCAAAAGATCCAATAATAAAAATTAAATCAGAATCAACAGGCAATGCTGTATTAAAAAAAAGATCACAATTAAAAGTAGCTCCAAAAAAGAAATGACAATTACTAAAGGTTCGGAAACGTTTGCTGGATACAACAAACCTAAAAGAACGCCAAACCATCCAAAAAAGTCACACGCTGTTTTGGCAAAAGATGGCAATAAAACAAAACTTATTAGATTTGGTCAACAAGGTGTTAAAGGAGCTGGAGACAATCCAAAAACAAAAGAAGGCAAAGCAAAACAAGCTTCTTTTAAAGCTAGACATGCCAAAAATATTTCCAAAGGTAAAATGAGCGCAGCCTATTGGGCCGATAAAGTTAAATGGTAATTAAAAAATTTCTTGATTTTCTTGGCAGTCCTTTCGTTTATAAATCCCCAACGCATGAGGAACTATATGCAAAGAGCTTGCGGCAATATCCGAATTGGTATTTACGACGAATGGCAGGAACGACCCACACCTATAACAAAGCAACGCTGATTAAATTGATATTATTGAATACAATAAACACAAAGGAAAAGGTCTAATGGAATTTACCGAAGAAATGCTTGACATCATCGAAGAGGTTAAAGGCGTTCGAAACGTCAATTATTGGGATGGAAGATGCGAGCAACGCTATAAGGCAAAACAAGAAAATTCAAAAAAACCTGACTCAACCTCAACAAAAGGTTAAACTTTATTCAAACCTTCATTTTTAACTCATGGCAATCAGAGGACAGGAAGGCTCCGTAAAATTCAAAAACAGTGCGGCTACTGCTCTCGCTGTTGCTGGAGTTCAAAACTGGAGCTTTACCGAAGAAAAAGAAACCTACGAAACAACTGCTTTAGGAGCTACAGCCAAAACCTTTATCGGTGGATTGACTTCAGGAAGCGGCTCGCTTGAAATGCTTTACGAAGCACCCGGCGCAGCGGCTGGAGCTGGTGAAATTATCCTTGAGGCGTTGACGGCTTCCGACCCTGCTGATGCAGCGTTTGAGCTTTACTTAGATGGCACAAGAAAAATCAGTTTCAGTGGCATCGTGACAAGTGTTGATTTTGGCGCAACAACAAACGAAATTGAAACTTGCTCCATCAACTTCCAAGCTTCTGGCGCAATCACCAACGCGGTTACAAGCTAAACAGTCTTTATTGTGTAGAATTATCTTATTAAGATAAATTTTTCATGGCAACAAAGAAGACAGATCAAAGGGCGGCTGATATTTTATCGGCCGCTTTTGACATGAATAGTCGTCGTAAATATGAACTTATTATCGACGAGAAACATTTATTTGATTTATATTTTAAACCTATTACTCGCGCTGATCGTCTTGCTGTTCAAGGCAGGGCAGGAACAGACGAAGCGATAAAGATGTCAACTTATATGCTGATAGAGAAGGCAGAGCTGGAGGACGGAACGAAGGCTTTTTCCATTGGCGAAGTTGCAGCGTTACGCCGATTACCTGAGAAGATTTTAAACGAATTAGAATTGTTTCTTTTTGGTGTGGACGAAGATGGCAACGCCACTATTGAAGAAGCAAAAAAAGACTAAAGGCGGATAACTGGCTCAACTTTGAGTTAATGCTTGCAACTGAGTTAGGGATGACCCTGAGCAGGTTACGACAAGAATTAACAGATGAGGAATTAGTTTATTTCGCCGCTTATTATGAGCTGAAAGCAGAGAGAGAAGAAGCCGCCATGAATAAAGTGCGGCGCAAATAAAAAGCTCTCAGCATGGGGAAACCGAGAGCCTTTCACCTGTCCATCGCCTTAGACATCAGAGCCGCATCATTGGCTCCTCTTTCAAAGTAACTATTTTTACAATAAGAGACAAGTGCTTGCTTTTTTGCCGATCTTGCTTCTGCTTCTCTTTGCTGTCGTTCTATGTTTCGACAGTGAGAACATTTGCACTTAATCAGATCCATTTTCGTCTAATACCTTTTCTAGTTCCTCGGCCTTTTCCGCGAGTCCTATGAAAAGCCCATGTTGCGGATGCGTCGGCAAATGACGCTGATCTAAAATATAGAGGCGTTCCATTCTTAACATCCTTTCATTTTGAACGAACCATTCCTTTCTAGACATTTTTTAAAACTATAGAGAACTAACGATAAATCAAAAAATTAACTTCGCCAATTACTTCGCCGTGATGGATAAGTGGAAAGTTTTGCAACTTCTTTTTCTAGCTTATTGATTCTTGAAAATAGCTCCCGAACGTCGCGTTCCCTGCGTTGGGTAATGTTGCTAATTGCCATAAGAACAATCGAAACTGAAGCCCCTATGGTTGCAGCAATGATTTCATTCATTTAATCTAAATAAGATTAGATTTTTATTATGACCGAAGAAATCAAAACAGACGAGCCAAAAACAGAAGAGAAGGAAAAAAATAAAGGAGTCCTTGGAAAGCTTCAGGAGATCACCCCAGACAAAGATGAACAGGTTGCATTGATCGGCGTAGCCGTGAGGCTTGGAATTGTCATTTGGTCTGGATTTATCTTGACTCTTGCGTACGTTGATTTGCCCGGGTTTCAAAAACAGAATTTTGACCCGACCTTTATTGCAAGTATTTTTACCTCAACCCTTACGGCCTTTGGCGTTCAGGCAGCATCTAAAAAAGGAAATGGCGGCGGCGTGAGCAAAGAAGATATGGAGGCTATGATTGCAAAAAGCAATACAACACAAAACGAGCAAGTGATTAGAGTGCAAACGCCTTTAACCATTAACGGGGCCGAAGTCGTAACAACTCCACAGCCCAAAAAAGTCGATCCACTCACAGGCAAAACGGTTGACCCACAAACAGGAAAACTTGTATGAAAAAAACTCTTTTAATTCTGCCTTTTCTTTTGGCACTAGCACCAAGTTCAAAAGCCGACCTTCATCATAAAATTACGGCTTCAACTCAGCTCACCGTAAACGCCGCAGCGACCCAATCAACTCGTTTAGGTTCAAGTTTTTCAATCAGCGGTAACAACATAGATACAACTGATGGAACGACAGTCAACACGGTGTCAACGGGTGCGATTAGTTCAGGCATTTACTCACCCGGCACAATAGCCGCGACCCAAGACGACCCCGGACAGGCGTTTTCCTTTAGTTCTACATACAGTCAAGGGGACGCTGTTCCCACTAGCGCCCCAAGCGTCGGAGCTGTCCCAAACTTTTCAAACGTAACTTCTACAGCGGCAGGATCAGCAGGATCATTAGCAGGGACAATTTTAAGCGATGGAGCAATTACGCTAACAGCCGGCGGAGCTGGAACTTCTGCCATAGGCCAAGTGATAACAGAATTAAGCGTTGACTGATGCACGTTCCTTTATTAGTTGCTTTTATTGCTGTTATTATTGTCGCCACATTTAATTTTTTAATGTGGAAACATTACATGGACATTAATAAATAATGAAACGGATTTTCTTGTTGTTGTTTGTATTTAATGGCCCTTGTTTAGCTGGGGCTGTTATCCCAAATTTTCAGCAAGGAGTTTTACAAAATCACACTGAGACATCATCTGTTGTCGTAGAAAATATAAAAAGTTTTGATTTCCGTAATGGATACCAGCTAACAACAGGGGGCATGAATATTTCACCTTCAACAAACAATGTTGCACCTACTGGGCATACAACAAACACCCAAACAGTTCAGGGCGTTAATACAACAGTTACGACGCCAAGCTATACAACAAGACCGACTTATAACATTGTTGATGAGGGACAAAGTTGGAATTATTTCGAAACGCTAGAAACTGGCGGGCTTTCTAATTTTACAGAAATAAATAGGACTACCACCATCGAAAGTATTAGCGACTCGACAAGTACATTTAGCCAGTGATTAGAGGTTTAAAATATACTTTAGCGATTGCTTTTGTATTATCAAATATTTCCAACAAGGCTTACAGCAACACGGTTAACACAACATCAAACTCCTCTGGTTCGGTTACAAATCAATCTATTCAGGTTGTGCCCTCTAGGCAATTTTCGAGTTCTGTTGGTCCTTCTATTCAGTGTCAAGGAAGCACCCTAAATATTAACCCATTTGTTCAAACGACAAATTCTTATGGCGAACCTTATGAGCCAACCTATAACGAACCTGTTTACGATTTACAAACAAATGATGACGGCGCGTTGATTAATCCCGGTTCGATTCTTTATTACAAACCCGTAAGAACAGGTCAAAAACAAAACAACATGTCAATCTCATCAGGAATAGCCATGACCTTTGCAATTCCATTAGATCGGGAACAGATAAGGCTTTGCAAATCTGCAATGAAAAAACAAGTTCAGTTATATGAACATTCACTCGAATCAAAGAAATTAAATTATCACGCGTCAAGAATTAACACCTGCGCCAAGTGGAAAAAAGAAGGCATTTTGTTAACTGAAAAATCACCTTTGTTTGGTCTTTGTAAAGACGTTAATCTTGTTAATCCTCCGAATACTTTGCCCGATCACGCGCACAAAATAGAAAGCGTTACCATCCCTTTTTCATTTTTCGATGAGCGCGGTTCAAATCTTTTTGAATCATCCGCCTCTGAAGACGGCTTAACTTTTCAGGAGACTTTTTCAATAACTTCGCCTTTAAAGTAGTAATTAATTTTTTTATTGTAGGCTTTACAATTTTAAGGATCAGGTCGGCAAGAGGCTTTGCTAAAACGGAACTAATAACAGCAGTAGAGGCGATCACGCTAGTTGTTGAAACTGTCGAAACTTGAGGAAGATATTTTTCGACTGCTGAAATATCAGAATATAAAACGACACAATTCCCATCCCTTAATTCAAAACCTGAAACTTTTTCTTTTCCACTTGCCGCAATATCTCCAATGCGCGGGTTGTTTTTTGTTGGATCAGGACAAGGTGTTTCTTCGTCTGAAGAAACATCAACGGGCGGAACTTCTGCTGTTGGTGTTGCTGCTGTGTTAGTTGGCGGCGGCTGAATATTTGGTTGTTGTGTTTCTATTATTTGAATTTTTTTCGGGTTGTATTGAATCGGATCAAACCAAGGAATACCCGGACACAAAATACTATTTCCTTCAGGGTCGTCCGTGAAAATCTTTTTGCTAGTCGTATAATCCCGCCGGACTTCTGCACAAGGCGAATAGATATAAGGAAGCGGAACTTTTGGCGAACCTATTATTTTAGGCGGCGTAATGTCTGGAACCGTCCAAATCTTTACAGACGGAATTTCAATTTCTTTTATTTCACCCAATTAAAACTTAGGAATTGAAAAACCTGCACTTGGCGCGGCTTTAGGAACTGCCCCACCTGTAACGTTTGGCATTGAAGGAAGCTTCATTCCATCCATTACTCCGTCAATTACTTTTTGTTTAACGTTCTCAATGTTCTCAGGATTCTTTAACCAAAAGAACGAATAGGTTCCAGCTCCAGCGGCTAAGACAACGAAACCAAAAGAGACTAAACTCAAAATGTTTACTATTTTTTGCATGGTAAAAGAAGCTATTTTAAAAGCTATTACTCATACTACCTTAATCGTTTTTATGGGTTTGGTTGCTCTACTTCCCCTTCAAGGGTTATTGCGCCTCCAACTTCAGAAGACTCATTCTTCTCAGATTCTTGAATTAAAAGATTTGCAAACTGCAAAGCACCATCAGTCACTTTAATTTGATTATCTGCTTCAGAACTCATCCCAAGGGCTTGTTCTTTTCTTTCTTTAGCCTTAACTAAATCAGCCTTTAAGCTTTCAGCATATTTTTTAAGAGAGTCGGTTGAAACTGTCATAAAATCAATCAGGTGTATAAGTCCAAGCGTCCCTAAAAGTGCGATCATTAGGGAAAATTGACTTCTCTACAATAGTAGAAGTCTTCCCGCTTGGCACGTCCTTAGCTTGAATTTCTTCAACTGTTAAAGTTGAATTAGGCGCAGGAATGACGATGCACATGTTTCCATCATCATCGGTGTAAACAATCGTTTTAGTAGTAACTGGCATTACATGTCTCCAAAGAAAGAAAGGCAAGCAGCGTCAACGTGCTCGTTGTTGTTACCTAAGTTTCTCATTTGGTACTTAAAGGAACTTGTTGCTGGCTGGTCATAACCTACAACAACACGACCACCACCGCCACTTGATCCAGCCCTTGCACCAGAAACAAAACAATAATTAGAGTTAGAAAAATTAGTTGAAAAATTTACCTGTTGAACAGCATAAGAAATATCAGTTAAGGAACTGGCTCCATAACTATCCCTAAAGTATGGCGTTCCAGCATCTCCCTCTACATTTACCCAAACTCTTGCACCTGTTGCTGCTGGTGCTCCAGATGAGGTTACATAACCAGCACCGTTAGTTAGTTGATTATTGTTAGTTGGGATAGTCGGCTTATTAGATAGATTGTTGTAATTGCTGTAATAGCTTCCTTGTTGTCCATCTAGTAAATCAGCATCAAGCCCACTGCCAGAGCCGTCATTGCCAGAGTGCCACATTGTTCTATATGAACCATCATAAAATGATGGTTGCGAACCTAGTCTTACCCCCCGATTATGCTCTTGATTCCAAATATAAAAATTACCGTCTGTAGACCATTGGATATAAGCCTTGCTAGTTGTTGACTCTTGCCATTGGATATAAGGATCGTTTGCACCTTGAAGAATTATTTTTTGATTAGTTCCACTATTGAAGGTATAAGACGCACCTGTTAACGTGTCAGACGCATCTGATCTACAAAACTGGCTTGAATCAATCGAATCTAAAGTTGCAGCGTTTCCACCATCTGCCGAAGTTATATAGCCAGCCCCATTAGTTAATTGATTAGTATTAGTAACATTTGTAGCTCCATCCGCCACGTTTATCATTGTCCGTAAACTTGACGGACTTATCTCTTCAATATTTCCAGCTCCAGAAGAATCACGACCGAGGATTCTATTTGTTGCTGATACATTTTGTATCTTTGCATAAGTAACAGCATCATTAGCAATATTTCCTTGAACTATTGTTGTGTCAGCAATTTCTGAAGTTGTAACCGCATTTGCAGCTATTTGTGCAGCTTGAACCGCATTATCAGCTATTTTTGCATTTGTGACTGCATCATCAGATATTCTTGCGGTGTTAACTGCTCCGTCAGCAAGCTGAGCTGTACCCACTGCGTCATCGGCTATTTTAGTTCCAATAACTGCTCCATTAGTTATATTAGATGTTCCAACCGAAGTTAAATATCCTGCTCCGTTTGTTAATTGATTATTATTGGTGACATTTGTGGCACTCGCAGCAATACCGTCAAGCTTAGATTTCAGCGTATTAGTAAAATTATTTTGAGTTAATCCACCATCACCTACTGATAATTTATTAGTTAGATTTGCATAAGAAATATCAATATTAGCCGACCCATCAAACGAAGTTCCTGCAATAGTTCTTGCTGTTGTTAATGTTGCAGCCGAGCCTGTTGTGTCTTGGTTAAGTGTAGCGACCCTAGCCGCTGCTAATGTTCCTGATCCAATGTTATCTGCATTAGTCGTATCGGTTGTAGCTGACGCAACCAAGCCAAGCATTGTTCTTACTGAGCTTGGTGAAATCTCTTCAATTACTCCTGCACCAGAAGAATCTCGACCTAATAAACGATCGGTTGCAGATACGTTTTGAATTTTTCCATAAGTAACCGCATCATCAGCAATTTTTGCCGTCGATACAGCAGTAGCAGCTATTTTTGCAGTGCCTACTGAAAGGTCGCCTAGTTTTGCATTTGTTATTACTTCATTATCAATAGTCCAAGTATCACCGCTATTAGAAACGGTTATATCGCCTTTGTCTCCATCATCAATACCACCGCCGCCACTTACTTCCGCAACTGACCCATTATCTTTTTTTAAAAAGATTTTGCCGTTATCAGTTCGGACTGCTAATTCGCCTAAAACTAAATCACTAGCACTTGGATCGCTGCCACTTGCGTTTTTGAGTTTAATTGTGACCGCCATTTTTTAAGCCTCCTAGTGTTTAATTTGTTTTAGTATGTTCCTCCGTTAACGTCGAAGCCTGAAGTCGCACCATCCTCAAGGAAAGTAACCAAATCAGACAGAGCAACCTGTTTCATAGTTCCTGCATCATTACAAAGGAAACGATCAGCAGCCGCCAAAGTTGTAGAAGTTGCAGAGGTTCCACCATCTATAAGATTTAGCTCGGCAGTCGTTACGGTTGCGCCATCAAGTATTTCAATTTCTGTTGAAGTTAAAGCAGCTAAAGCGGCAGCACCTCCTGATTGGCAACTAGATAAAGAAGTAAGATCAGCCGCTAATGTTTGCGCTCCTAAAGAAGTTCTTGCAGTTGCTCCAGATTCAAGAACAAAGGTTGAACCATTACCAACGATAACCCCGCCGTCTGTTGTTGCTAATCCTGCAATCGCAGCAAGCTCGGCATCATAAGCTTGAACATTTGTTCCAATTACAAGCCCTAAAGCCGTACGGGCCGCACTAGCAGAGGTCGCACCTGTTCCACCATCACTAACGGCAAGTGTTCCTGTTATCGAGCTTGCAGCTAAGTCAACAGCAATTTCTGTAGACTCAATTACCAGACCACCGTTACTTTTTAAATCGACAGAATAAACGTTGCCAGTTCTATCAAGTCCATCTCCTGCGGAAGTAACCCCTGCGGAACTAAATTGAGTAAAGGCTAAATTATTAGTTCCAACGACTGCCGACCCTTTATTAGTACTACAAACAAAACCTGTATCAGCAAGTGTTGAACCTTGCTCAACAAAGGTGAACGCTCCAGCAGCATCACCACCAGCAGCCATATCGTCGGCTCTTGCCCATGACCCAGCCTTGCAAAGGTAAATACCGTTTTGACTTGCTGTGCTTTGATCTTTTACAAGAACTCTTTCGTCTGCACTAATAGCAACGCCGTCAATCGTTTGAGTACCTGAAAGGGTAATGTTTGCCGTGGTTGCAATTTTTACCGAGTCTTTAACGTCTAAACCCTCGGCAGTTGAATCGACATAAGCTTTTGTCGCTGCATCAGTATCAGCTACAGGAGTTGCAAGCGATGTGATCTTTTGACTGTTTAGAGAAACAGAACCATCAGGAGCCGTAAATTCATTTAGCTTTAATAAGTCAGCAGCAACTAAAGCTCTAAAAGTAGGAGCCGCAGCCGAACCACTTGCAGGACCCACAAGAGTTGTGTTTGCTGTTCTTGTCGTTGTCTTATCGAAAAACGCTCCAGATCCGCCAACGGTAATAATTGAACTTGCAGAAGGTGGCGTTGACCCGTTATCGCCGAAACCGTAATAAAGTTTTAAATCACTTTCGTTAAACGCTAATTCTGAAGGAAACAGACTTGACGGCGCACCATCTGAACCACTAGCAGCTCTTTTTTTAATCCTGATCGTGTTAGCCACTAGAAATTACCTCCGTTGGTGAGTGTGTCTGTGGTCCAAGTATTATTGGCCTTAAGACTTGAAGAACTACCGTCATAATAGACTATAGATTTATCTACAGCACTATCAACATTAACTTGATTGGGAGCTTGCGGACCTTGAGTTGCAACCGTTATGACTGAACTATTGTCCTCGTCAATAGTTACCGTATTCTTATTGGTTGTGATGTTTACCGTAGTCATGCAGTGTATCCTTCATCCATATAAATAGTACCCTCTATCCAGTACTCTTTCAGCCCTGAAGGATTAGTCAATAAGACATCATATTTATACTCATCAGCCGTAAATGTAGTTGTCTGAGTATCGGTAACGCTCCAAGTAAAAGCACCTCCAGAAGCATTAGTCACCGAAACAGTTGCGTCTGCCGCTTTAGTTGTACGTCCTGAGTCCCAAATTTGTGAAGCTAATGTATAACCTGAAATGTTTATTGCCGCATTACTTGAATCTTTTAACGTCACTGACACACTATGATCCGATCTTCGTTGGATCGTCATGTCATACGTTCCGGGTGCAATAGCCATGACCTAACTATAAGGGCTAGAGCCTAAAATAGTTGTATTCCATTGCGCCTTTAAAGCATCTGTATCAGAAGCCGATTCGATTCCTGAATCTGCTGGAGCATCTCTTAATGCCTGTTTCTTGGCAACAATAGCTGAAGTATCTGCGCTTGTTTCTTGTGCTTTTTGAAATTCGACATCAAGTTCTAAAAGCTTAGGTTCTCTTGCTGTTCTTATTTTTACTCTGTGTATGTTTCTGGCTTTTGCCATGTCAATACTAAAGCCCATAACTTCTTTCTTTTTTAAAAATTGTTCTTTCTATAATATAAGATTTTTTCTCTTCTTTCACTTAATCACCAAAGAAAGCTAAACACGCATACCCTACATGTTCATCCGAATTACTTAAGTTCCTCATCTGAAATCTAAAATAACCAACAGCAGGGTCGTCAAAACCGCAAACAACTCTACCTCCACCACCTGATCCAGTGCCTGCTTTTGCTCCTGCCGTAAAACAATAATTAGCATTAGCAAAATTGGTTGAAAAATTTATCTGGATTACTGCATATGAAATATCAGTTAAGCTACTTACATTAAAATCATCTCTAGTTGATGGGGTGCTTGCATTACCAATAATATTCGCCCAAGCTTTACAACGTCCTCCAAAAACTTGCGCAGCAGTACTTTCGTTTACTCCTGATGACGTTCTAACAACTCCTGCATTAGTGGCTGTTGTTGCGGTTGTCGCTGAAGTTGCTGAAGTTGCTGAAGTTGCTGAAGTTGCATTTGCAACCGTATCTGTCCAAGACAAATTTCCCGAACCATCACTTTTTAAGACTTCATTTGCTCCCCCGTCATTATCTGGAAGCGTCAAAGTTATATTTCCGGAAAGGCTGCTAGGAGCTTGAATTGCAACATAATTAGACCCGTTCCCGCTGGCCTCACTAAAGCGAACATCAGCTTGATTTTCTAAAACCAAATCAGGAACAAGACTTAAGGAAGCACTACTTAAAGAAAATCTTCTTGTCCCACCTGTTGCAATATCTAATTGATTAGCTGTTGAACTATAAATTCCTGTGTCTGTATCGTCAGAAAAAACAAGAGCTGGAAGACTTGCATCTGCGTCAGGTAATCCAATCGGCTCTGTTGTTGTTATTGCTGAGCTTGAAATTGTTAAACGTAAAGTTCCAGCGCAACTAACTCCAATTTGATCAGCACCCGGACTATATAAACCTGTATTTGAATCGTCGGACGGTTGAACACTTGGACTAGCAGCCGAACCGTCAGGAATTAAAACTGTGCCGTCAGCTTTCCTTAAAGAAATCCAGTCGTCATTACCCTGATTTCTTCGCTTAAAAATATTTGCACTTGTATCGCCCCACGGACTAAAAGCCGTAAGTTGATCAGTAGGCGCCGAGCCGTTACTGTTCGCGGAATTTAAAGCCCTTAACGCGTCTTGAAGGTCATTCCTAACAGCACTTCCAGAGGCGTTTGAAATTGTATAATCGTGAACGGGACTCATTTTCGTTACTTTTTTCTATAGTTTAAGCCCTACGACCAAAACCTACAGCAGTCCAGTAAAAATTACGATCAACAACAGTATTAGAGGAATTTTTAAATATCACAGTAAAACCTGTAGACGATACAGAAGTAACGTTGTAATAATCTCCACTTGCCATGTTTTGAGCAACAATACTAATACTTGGTAAACGTGAATTTGCTCCTAACAAAGCAGATGTTCCCGTGAAAAAAGCTTTATCAAAAGTTAAAGACTTGCCCGAGCCAGAAGTACCACTAGCAACAAGACCTACACTTTGTTCTGTTCGCTGATCTAAAGAAGCTATATAACCAAGTTGATCAACGAGAATATTTTGGTCTGTTGAGCTACTTGTTAAATTAGATCTAAATTGAAAACCCCGCCCGTTAAAAGTACCATTTGCACAAGGCATCCAATTACCCCAAGTTGGCGAGCTGCTAGGATTATCAGTCGTTGATCTAAGTTCAAAAGCAGCATTTACCTTGTCGGCTGTAACCCCATCCCAATCGGTACGAGCATCAACATTTGGCCAATTATCAATTAAATCATTTAAGTAATTTCCTCTCGTAACAAAAAATCGAGATATATCAAGCGCGTAAGTATGCTCTAAATCAAGAACAGCCGCAAAAGAATATGAACCGCTACTACTAACGTCGCCACCTGAAGAGGTAAGTTGTAAAACGTCGGCTGTGGAATCATATTCTGTATTAGTTTTGCTTCCTGCAAAAGGAGTAGGACTTAACAAATCTTCCCTTTGAGTTTGAACAATTAGCCTTTGATTTTTTTCTACTAAAGAAATAATTACACTTGTTTCGTTTGTGCTTGTAATACCAGACGAATCAGCAAATTTTACAAGTACTTCGCCTTCAATTTTTGGAATAACTGCTTCAGTTGCATTTCCAGCTTTTGCATCAATTAAATTACTTGAATTACTCCAAGTTCCACTTCCATCAGTTGCCGAAGAATGTCGAATAAATATTTTACCGCCAACCTTTACATCCAAATCAACAGATTGATCCCACCTAAGTCTGCCTGAGTTTTGATTAATTGATTCAAACGTTAAATTTTGAACATCTCCCGGGGGATCTTCTTTTCCTGTTAACGTAAATTCGCCAGAAACTACAGCACTGCCTTTACCTGTAAAATTAAGAGCTTGAACTTTTACTTGCAAAGTGCCCGCTGCAAGATTTTCAATATTAATAGATGGACTTTGAGTTATTAAAGTTCGCCAATTATTAAACGCTGTGCCGTCAAAGGACATTCTATAAGCAACTGTGTAATTAGTAGAAGGACCGCCGATTGTCGGAGCTGTCCATGAAACACCAAAGCCAACAAAAACACCTTGACCTCTTTGGTATAAATATTGTTCACCATCTAAACCAGAAACAGGACCGGGCGAATCATTTAAGTCTGAAATGTCTCTGTGTTCAACTTTTAAATCATTTTCAACAGCATCATAAATTGTTGAATTATATTCAAGAGCCGAAACAGAATAGACACCTTTGCCTGATTCCGAAACTGTTATAACGCTGAATTGTTGCGATTGAATTCCAGTAGTTTGAATTAACCAAACTTGACCAGTATTAGGGGCTTCACTAAAGCTTCCTGAAATACTAATTGTGGTATTACTTATACCTGTGATTGTTTTTGTTTCTACTAATCCCGTCGGTAATAAAACTGAAACAGTTGGAGACTCTGACATATCGACAGTACTTAAATCAGTATTGGAATCAACTGTTATTGCCGTTGTTGTTGCGGATTGAATCCGGCCAAATCTTCGCCGTCCTGCTTTTGTTTCGTCTGCAATGTCGATAACCATACCCGGACGTAAAATAATTCCCGAAGAAATATCAACAGAGAATGAAACTGTCTGCGTTAAATTCTGTTCGCTTAGTAACATCCATTTGCCTAATCGTCTTGCTTGCCCTTGTGAATAACAACCTAAAGCCTGTATTTGCGTCGGGATAATTCCATATTTTGCAATAGCGTCCGCGTCTTCTACATATTCGATTTTAGTGTCTCCTAATCCGTCATAATCTTGATAACCAACAGTAACAACTGTATGCCTTGATTTTTGCGAACTTCCTTGATATTGAAAAACACCATCAATAACGTTGCTAGATCCTAGAACATATTGAGCATCCCGAGGCTTATCACATAACGCAACTAATGAGCCAGCACTATAAAAACTCATTCCTCTAAAGATTGCCGCCATTGATTGAATAGCGCTATAAACTTCTGCTTTTGAATTAATTAACATATTGCATGAAAATCTTGGTTCTACTCCTCCTTTCCCATCAGACACAAGCTCACTGCAATATTGGCTAATTTTATAAAAATCAAACGCATCTAAACTACTTGCAGGAATTGAACAGCCATATCTAGTGGACGTCAAAAGATCCCATAAGCACCAAGCAGGATCATTTGACCATTGAAGATTATTAACTGTCCCATTAAATAAACCTGAATAAGTAACCCTTCCAATATGGGTTGTTGTATCGACGGAACCATTATGAGGAATATTGATCTTTAACCCCCTTATCAAATATTTTCGCTGTGGAATGGAATTAAAAGAAGACGCGTCGAAACGCATGTAAATCAACGCAGAATTTGGATATGAAAGTTTTTCATCAGATATTTTTGTGTAACTTTCCCAAGAAAAAGCACTTATATTCTTATTAGTTGCATCGTCTGAAATTCTGACAAGTTTAATTTGAATTGGCCAATTACTTGAACCGCCGCTTTGACCGTTCCAAGGCGTTGGAGTAATTAAATAATCCCTCTTATATGTTGCGCTAGATTTTCCCGTAACTGTATCGGTTTTTATATCTTGAAAACTTGCACCGTTATAAGCAATCTGAATTTTTAAATTAACACTATTTTCAACGATGTCTCCATCATCTTCAAACTTTTGCAACGCTGAAAAAGATATTGTGATTCTTATTTTGTCAATACTTGTGCTGTTTGTTGAATCTCCAATCTGTTGTGTTGCGGTTGCTGGTGGATTAGTTTTCGTGATATTTGCCCCAACACCTTGTTCAACAGAAGTGCCCTCAAGGTCAGAAATATAACTTTGATTTTGAGTCCCGAGTCTATCGTGAATAATAGAATAAGAGGCTGAGTCAAAACGATCTTCACCCGCTGCATTTTGAATAGGAGTCCCATCGAGGAAAATACTATTTAATGGATAAGCCTGATTGTCTAAACCTTGAATTGGACCTTCTGCAATTAGGTCTAAAACTTTTGCATGTTGGATTGACTGAAGCGAGTCGTCCGCTTCAGTTGGTGTTCTGTTATTCCCTCCCTTTTGTCCGCCTCCAGCTCCTCGAATTAAAACCATGTCAAACCACCTGATCTGTATCTAAACCGACCGAAATGGCCGCACTTCCAACATATAACCGTCCGTAACAAATAGGAACGGGCACCCCTTGATGAATTGTATTTGAAACGCCTCCAAAGCCAAAACTTTCATTTTTACTTGCATCTTTTGGTTGCTTTGGTTGAGGTGAAAGCATTTGCGAAATGCCTCCTAAAGCTAAACTTGCACCCATGTAAACCGCTGTCTTTGCTAAAAAACCAGCCTTTGCCCAACCAACAGCAGCAATACCACCCGGAAGAAAAACAGCCGCCCCAACTATTGCAGCGCCTAAAAGAAATCGGCCGAAACCTCGACCAGCTCCAGACAAAACAGGCGTAATACTAAACACTTCTTTTTGACTCCACGGATAATCTAATTCTTCAATATTCTCCTGACCTATTTGAGCTTTTCCGACTAGAACTTTATAAGCTATTCCATTTTGATCGTTATCAATAAACCATTTTTCTAGCCCATCAAAATTAGCAAATAAAGCTTTAAGAGCCTGCGCAGGAGTTTCAACGTTTAGCTCAAACGTTCCTTGACCTAATCGTTTTTTTAATGCCCCGTAAACCTTAACGACTTTCATGTCTTAAGCATAGCTCAGTCACCTTTTGATAATAGCCGCCATAGACATCGCGAGAAGAAAGTCTTCCTTGAACGTGATGCAAAACAATCATTTCGTCGAGATAAATAGCTGCATGATTCGGGACAATCGAATCAAGTTTCATTAATAAAATGTCGCCATATTTTATTGAATCCATTTCGACCTCCCTCATCCCTTCTTTTTTAAAATTATCTAAATACATATTTTCACCTTTTTCCCACCATTTATCTCTTCTATGATAATCGCCCATTTTTATCCCTAATTCTTTTTTATAAAAATCTTGCCATAAGGTATAACAATCAATTACGCCATGAAAAAAAGGGCGTCCAACAAACGGCAGTTCATACCCATTGGGTTCACAATATCCCCATTGTTCAGTATCAGGATTAACAACAAACCACGGCAAGCCAGATTTTTCACAAGCAACTAAATCCGCTGGACTTGGGTGATGATTTGTAATGGGATGAGAATGAATCACGCAAATTATTTCGCCTTTATCTTCACATTTCGCATAATCGACAGGATCTAAAACAAAATGTTCGTCAGGTGTATCGGCCAAATTATTACAAGGAAAATATCTTTGACGACCTTTAACAACATGAACCAATCCGACACTTTCTCTTGGTGAATCTTCCTTTGCATGAGCCAAAGCCTCTTCTTTGATTTTTTCTTTTAATTTCATTTAATTTGGCCAGCACCCGGAAAACCACCAAACGGCAAAGTATCGCTAAACCGTTTTTTACAAGAAGTTAGTCTTTTTCCGCAAACATCATTGGCCGCCCCTGTCACTGCATTGTCATTCACATCAAAATAATCTGTCCCCGTATAACTACATTCAGAAGACCTATAAGCCCATTGACAAACAGAAGCAACAACTTGTCTTTTTGGTACAGTTGTCCCCGGTAAATCAAATTTTGAAGCTAATTCAAAAGACACTTGTGATCGGTCTTCCGAAGCTTTTCTGTCTATATACCAAAGCTCAACAGGAAACTGAGCATAAGGATCGGCCGCAGATTCCCCGTCCAAAAATTTTTTTAAAGTTCTTATTCTGCGAACTTCAGCACCTCCTAAATCATTCCCAGCGGTGGTTTCATTAACAAGTAAAAGCAATGCAGTTATTTCAGCAACAGAAACATAATTACCCGATGCCATTCTTTTAGAATTTCCAACAGTTAAAGTTGGGCGCGGAAGCGTACCCTCTCCAGCCTTAAATTCAAACCCTGAAGCTTCAATCGGTTGTCTTGTGTAACTATTTCCTGCCCATGTAATATTTCCATTTACGGCAGCATTAACCCCATTATGCCACCGATAAATATCAGAACTTCCATGCAAATTGGAATTTAAACGAAGCTCAAATAATTCAATAATTGCACTTGGAGCTAAAGTTGCTAATTCTTCATAAGCGCTACTGATTGCAGTCCAAACGCAACTATTGTCTTGAACCGTTGACCCGACATCTGTACCCCATTTTGGCTCGCTTGAATCGCTTGTTCCTGCTGTTGTGCATCTAAAGAAAAGACCCGTGATCTGAGCCGTTGCGGCTCTTCTAATATCTCCAACACTAAAAGAAGTGCTTGCCGCCCAAACTGCAACCGCCATTATGGTTCAAAGAATTGAATAAAAGTTGCACTGATAGAGGCTCTATTCAAATAGGGTATTGTTTTCGTCCAAGAAAAACAACGCCATTTATACGTGCTTGAATCTTCTGGCGGGGACCATTCAAAAACAGCACCGTCGTCAGCTCTTGCGTTTAAAAAATTTTCAATAGTGTCGGCATCGGTTTCAGAAACTTCCCATCTTAAAGACCATTGTTTTGGATTTTGATTGATGCCAAATTTTAAAACTTGCGTATATCCGTCACCCATTTGAATACGTTCTAAATTCGGACTGCTACTTTTAGCAGCTCCATAAGTAAATTGAATCGCTGGAAAGGTTGCCATAAGCTTAAGCCGCTAATAATCCGCCCGGTCTTTTTTGACGGACCAATTCAGCCTGAATTGCTGCTCCTAGCATATTGCCCAACTGCGCCGCTTGGTCGCCATCTCCTTCCACAGACGAACCAGAAGCATCAACACTTACCGAAACATTAACGGAACCCCCTCCGCCTAATTGATCATTAGGAACGATTCTTCCAGCCTGACGAGGAACGAAAAGTTCGGGGCCTTTTTCTCCAACTATTGAAGGCTTCCCAACTGGCGGTATTCCTCCAGCGGCAAAACCCGGTAGTCCAAAATGTTTAAACGCTGCCCCAATAGCAATATCTAACAACATGTCAGAAATTTTGCTTGCAATATTTGAAAGCATTTCACCCAATGATTGAGTCCCTTTGATTAAACCTTTAATGCCTTGCGCCAAACTTTGCGAAATCGTAACGCCAACCTGCTTGAATCCTTCGTTCAGGAACTTCGTCATCTCAATTTGTTTCTGCAACGAAGCCTCTGCTTTTTTATCTGCTTTTTCTTTTGCAATTCTTTCCTTTTTAACTTCTGGATCTTCTGTTGCAAAGTTTTTTATTCCTTCAATCATTCCGACCGCTGCGTTAAATCCTGTTACTTGCTTAACTCCCCATTTAACCCATCCCGGTAATTTATCCCAAAACTCTTGTACTTTTTGCAAAATAAAATTAAACGCTTGCACAAAAGGATCAACAATTAATTTTGCAATATTTCCAACCCCTTGGCCTAATGCTGTAGTGAAATCACTTACCTTTTGAAAACCAACATCAACCGCTTTTAAGAAAACAAACCATTGCTCGCTTAGTTTTTGAATTGGTCCGCTTGGTCCTGCCTGTATCCCTAAGCCCTCAAAGAAACCTTGAGCAAGATCGGCCAACAATCGAAAAGGAAAAACAACTGTTTTAATTGCAACGCCCAAAAATTCTACGTTTCTTGCAATCGCACGAATAACAAGTTTTAAAAGCTCCCCAACTTCTGAACCATCTGCAAAAATATTCTGAAACGCAACTCCCAGCCGTTTTATTTGACCTTGTATTGTATCCGACGCGGTAAAGGCTGCCCGAGCTGCCGCACCTTGCGCGTTTACTTGATTCTCTAAAAGTTGGTTGAATTTCTCTGTATCTTGAATTGCGTTCTGTATACCTTTAAAGGCTTCAATACCGAAAGCCTGTTGAAGTTCAGCCGTTGAGAATTGTTGTAATTTTTCTAACGTTCCACCTAGTCCATCAGCGGCAAGGCTGACATCATTCATTTGAATTCCTAATTTTTTCCCTACCTGTCCGCTTGATATTTTTGCTAACGCTGCATTGAGTCCAGTAAACGCCGTTTCTGTTTGAACGCCTGCCGCAGTGGATTGAGCAATAACCGCGTTGACTTCTGCTAACGGAACTTTTAAGCCCGCCGCAGTTGTTGCGACTTTACCAATATTGCTTGAATACTGGCCAATGGTAATAATTCCGTCCGCCTGTGTTTGTGCGAACTGATCCATTAAGAACGCCGCGTCGTCCGCAGTCTTCCCGTAAGCGTTTAAAACTTTTACAGCCGCGCCGCCTGATGTATTGATGTCAGTAAATCCGCCAGTTGCTCCAAGACTCGCCGCTTTTAAAATCTTGGCCGCGTCAGCCGCATCGGTAAAGCCCGCAGAAGCAACGTCATAAGCCGCCGAGGTTAATTCAACGACACTGGCTTGCCCTTGTAATTCGCTGGATAGAAGCTTTAAATTACCGACGAGCTTGTCACTATTTCCTCCAAGAGTTTCAAACTTTGCCTCGGCAAAATCTTGTTTAACTAACGTCGCAAAGACTTGTTGAAGAATTGCACCCGCAGTAACTAAAGCAGTAATAGGGCCAAGAGCGCTTTTTAGTGCTGACCCTGCTGCATGAATCCCCGGCGTTGCCGCCTTTGCCGAAGCTCCTACACCCAAGAAGCCGAGAGCTGCCCCTTTCAATCCACCTTGAACGACCTTTAACTTTGAACCTTGCTTATTAATCGTGTTATTAAATTTCTTTGCTTGCGCGTCAACTTTTTTCAGACCATTGATTGTCTGTCCAGTTTCAAGGCGTAAAGCAATGCCGACCTGTTTCATTATTTACACCGCCTCGAAAACATCGAAAGTGATCCTGACCTGAGTCTGAAAATATGATTCAGGTTCGGGATTAACAAAAACTTCGGGGCCAACAGGCGCATCAAAATAAACCCCTGAAACTTTTACCTTATTATAAAGATCCCTAATCCTTTTACCGACAACAAAATTTTCACCCGGTCCAATACCTTTTGTACTAAATACATTAAAAACAACAACACCGTTGACCTTGTTTTGATCCATCGAAAAATAAGAACTACTTCCAAAACTAATATCACATTGAACCCAAGTTTTTTTATTTGGTGGCTTAAAAGGCGTGTTGTTAAAAACGACTGTAATGGGTGGAGTGCCTGTCAAAAGTTCATCTTGTAGACGCGTTTCAATCGTCGATCTGACTGTGTTTAAATCTGCCGCAGCCATTACTTACCACCCCAAGAACGCCAGAGTTGCTTTCCTCTATCTTCGAGGTCTTTTTCGATTAAGTCAATCCAACCGACCTTCTGTTTAGGAGCTTCGCCCCTTTTTTTATTTCCGCTTCTATATTTTCCACCCCAAGAAGGCGGCAAACTTGTCCCAAAAACAACAGGCTCCGCGTAAGGCAAATTGTTATGCACGTAATAAGTATTTCCAACTTTTTCTTTTCCTACTTGATAATTGCTTCCTTTTGCTGGCCCCGCGTTTTGATATTTACCCGGTGGCTTTGGTGCCCCGCTTGTGTCGTTTTGTCCTATCTGCCAACTAGCCGCAAGTCTTCCTGTGTCAACTGGCGTTCCTTCTTTAACTAAGGAATCGGCTTCTAAAACTAAAACGCGCATTAATTTATCTAACTCCTTTTCGTATTCTGGTCCCATGTCAAGAATAGAAATGTTGTCAAACATTACGCCCTCAAATAAAGAACATAATTAAGAAAAACGCCCGCTTGTATTATTTTTTCAACCCTAATAATTTGATAAGTAACCCCACTCATTACAAGCTCGTCTGTTGTTAAAGGCTCAACGGTCAAAGCATCAGCGGCAATCATTATTTTTAAATCGTCGCCATGAATTAATTCATTAACTTCTCGTTGATTAACAGACGACAAAACACCTTTTAAAGAAGTATCACTTGTCGAACGGTTAACCTCGCTGCTTTTGACGTTGTAAGTTCCCACAGTTACGCGCCTAAAAGTCACAGAGGTTCCGATGCCTGTCGTTGCGACAACTTTACCAATGACTTTTTTTAAACCCGCTTCTAATCCCATTTATAAATAATAGGCAATGACAGAGCCGGCGCTTGTTTGAGTAATACTTGTGAAGATCCCTTCGATGTCTGTACTTGCTTTTAGATCAATTCCAGAAACTGTTGAAGATCCATTTTTTGTGACGTTTGGAGAAACCAAAGTAACAGTCGAATCTGTTAAGCAAGTGATTTTTCCAAAACGCCCTGTGTGGGCATTTGTGTCTGTGATGATAATTGCAGACGAATAGGCGTAACCCATTTTTTAACTCCGTTTGATTGATACATTACCCGGCCCACTTATTCTAAGACCTGTCAACATTCTTTCATACATTGGCGGAACACGATCAGCGCCAACGGCTCCTGTTGTCATAGGTTCAACAGCAATTCCACCAACTCCGACGCGTTTATAATCTTCCAATCCTGAAAGTCCTAAGCCCGCTTTGTTGTTGTTTAAATAGACTGCCAATATTATCTGTGCTTCTTTTATTTGTTCAGGTATTTCCGTTGTCGTAAAATAATCAGCCGTTAACGTATAAGGAAAACCAGAAATCGAACGGTTATAAGTGTCAGGTTTTAACACTCCTTCCCTTGGCCATTGCATCCCTTGAGTATCTGTTGCTCTAGCGCCTAGAAATCTTTCACGATCGATTCTTACCGCCGCAGTATATAAAGCTCTATTTTTTTGGTCGGTTGTTGCGGACGCCCACGCGGTCACGTCGTCATCTTCAACAAGACCATCAATTAAATCTTGTGCATCAGTCAGCGATAGGTAGCTGTTCGCGTTCGACGCCCCGACTGTGTGATGAATCGTTATTGCCATTTGTTAAAGGCTTGGTTTTTCTTTTACGTTTTGGCTTTGCCTTGACAGTAGAACAGGAAGCCGTCGAAGCGGCCTCCAATTCTGCTTGCCTTCGCCTAAATGCGAATAATCCCATTAGTGGGCAGAAGTTACGCCAGAGTAAACAGTGATCGCTTCAGAACCGCTTGCAATAGCTGTAACACGTCCCAAGAAAGAACGAGTCGCTGCTGCTGCTGCGGTGTTTGTGTTGTCACTGTCAAGAGTAACGCCTGTCCCTCCTACCAAAGTCATCGCGTGAGTAGAGGCAGCCTGATTTCTCAAAGTGATTGAGAAAGTTGTACCAATACGAACACCAGACCCAAGCTCAGCAACAATTTCTGCTGCTGTTGCTGTAGTGACATCTTTGCCACCTGTAGGAGTCATTACGACAAGGCTGTTGACAGACTGTGCTGCTGTCAAAGTTGTATCAGCGTCGGACGCTGCTACAAGTTCAACGCTTGAATTTTCCCTGTTAAAAACAGGATTTTCAAGTTGGAAAATACTAGCCATTAGTCCATATTAGATAAATTGGACACTCTTACGATCCCAACGTTTTTGGTTTCGTAAACCTTGCTCCAGTTAGTAACTGTCGCGAGCTGCGCGGCTGTTGGGTTTGCAGTTGTTACGCCCCACTTACTTCCAATCGGATGATAGATGTAATGAAGGTCGAAACTCATAGCATCAGACTTTGCAAGGATGTCCCTGTCAAATTCTGTTTTAAGTCCTGCCTGTTCGCCGCTACCTACTGAACCATTAGCAAACAAATAAGTCGCGTAAACTGTTCCAGATCCAGAGCCTTTGGTTGTTACGTCATCAGAAACAATAACGTTTAAACCGCAGTACTTAGGAACAGTACCTTCGCCACCATAAGCCGCAGCGATTGAACCACCTGAAGCGGTTGCACTTGCATTTGTATCAGCAGCAAGAACGAAATCAACCATCTTGCGCTCTAACAAGTCATAAAAGACGTTGCTGTGAACACAAATGGAAGTAAGCTTTCCGCCTTGATCGCCAAGCTTTGCCTTTGCCTTTGCAATATGGCCGGGGCTTAATGCTGTTCTTGTATCACCTGCTAAAGCATCAACAGCTAAATCAGAGAAAGCGGTGTTTCCTGCATTAAGAGCAGAAAGATCACCAAACACACCCGCCAAAGTATTTAATAAATCCTTCTGACGTTCGTGAGCAATATAAGAAGCAAGCTTTGAACCAACTGCCTTAAGAGGATCAGAACCAGCCGCTAATGCTGCTAAGTCTCTAGCCTCGAAAGCATCGCCACGATGTAAAACCGCTGCGACTTGCTTGTCTGCTGTGATCTTCTCAGGAACAAGAGAAGTGCTGTCTGTTAAAACCTTGAATGTACTATTAAGGTTTGCGTTCCAGAAAGGAACATTAACGAAATCACCACCATCCTCGGATGCGTTGAGCTGCGCCATTGGTTGAACAACACCAGACGCCAAGAAGGCATCTTTTTTTGTTGTCTCTTCATTGACGTAGCTCTCAAACACCTCGGGGATAATGACATCGCTTCTAAGCGTGGCCATTGCCGAAATTTATGAAAGAGTATTATTCGCCCGCAGGGCTACAGTCCGCAGCGCAGCCTTGAAACTGTTACCGCCTATAGTAGCGCGTTATCTTATTTGTTTGCAGAAATTATTTCCTTAGCCTTTAACCAAGCGTCACGACCATATCTTTTGTAAATATCATGTTCTACATCATGCTCGCCATTAGCAAGCCTTTTCATTAGGTCGGAATCAATACCCGCAGTATTGCCAGAAGCAGAACTTCGACTTGCTGGCGCTCCGCTTCCTTGAGGTGAAGGATCTTTTAATAAATAATCGCGCTTATCTTCGACGAGTTTATTTTTGATCCACTCGGTAACGGGTGGCCTGTCGTATCCATCAATAACAACAGGAACGCCATCTTTCATTTCGATCTTTTCTTTAGGTAAGAAATTATTCAAAACAAGATCAGGATCTCGAACGACTTCAGATAAAGCTTGAACGGCTGGATTGATTAACTCAAGATTTTTAACTTTAGATTCAAGCTCTTGAATTGCTTCTTTTTGCTTTGCCTCCCTTTCCCTGAATTGTTCCTCCCTTGCCGTTAAGGCTTCGCTGTATTTCCCTTTACGCTCCAGCTCCGCCTGCTCGCTTTGCTGCTTAAAGGTTAATAATTCATTAATGTCGGTTCCTTCAGGCAAACCCGAAAGAGTTTCTTCGACCTTTTTAAACTTCCTTTTTTCTTCTAGGAGTTCTTTGTTCTTGATGTCGGTTGCATCAATACGACTTTCAAGCTTTTTAACTAAAGCTTGTAAATCTTCGACATTTGTTTGATTTGAATCGCTCGGCGCAGCTTCGCGATTTTGTTCGTCTGACATGAAAACCCGCAGGGTTGCATTTATATACTAACAATAGCCCTTCTTCTTTACACCCTTGCTGCCTTTTTTCTTTTTCTTCGCCATTTTAGACGGTCCTCCTTATTGATTTGCTTAGTATACAATGTTATTCTAACAATAATTTCAAAAGGTGCTTAAATGCTTGGCTCCGAACGTATGCAAAAAATAATAGATGAAGTTGCCCTCGGTATAGAGCCGAAGGGTAAAGAATCCGCAGATGCCGCGAAATTCAGAGCTGGTGTTAAACAAGATATTGCTAACGCCGAAAAGATTGCAAAGAAAAAAAAGATGAACGGTTTCACAGTGGACTACACCCCAGAATTTCCTAGCCTTTAACTTTCATCTAAAACCATATCTGTCCATTTGTTAAATTGACTGTCAGGCTGCCACGCTTTTCCTATAAATCTATTCCATAAATTTTGGTCTTGTATATTTAAGCCTTTCTCTTTTGTGAACGTTGCGACCTTGATGGCTTGACCTGTTTTATTCATGTCATACAATTCAAAGTCGTCAAAAATTCCCGCCTGAAGTGCATCAGGAACAACTTTTGAAACATTCCTATGGACATCACGAACATAAGTCGCAGGGACAAGACGTTTAGTCTTTAAGAACCTTTGATAATTTCTTTCGAGCGCTGTTTCAATATCTGCCGTCGCATATTTAGCCTTGACCTTCATGCCCCTTTCAGACATTTGTTTGATTTTGCCTTCTAAGCTCTTAAGACTATTGTCCCCCGTTCCGTCGAGCATTGTGTGATAACGACGTTGAGCCGATTCTCTCATTAATCGTTTAGACAAGTATGAAGATTCTTCATGAACATAACCAGCCGCAGCCTTAGCCGCTTTCCCTCCTTTCTTTTGCATTTCTACAAATTCAGGCAGTCGTTTCTTTATTTCATCCGAATCAATAACTACCGTTCCTTTTGGCAAGGGTGACTTCTTAAGCATGATCGACTTACCAGAAGCCGACCCTCCGCCAGTCATAAAGAAATCAGGATTTTTTTGAGGCTTTGGATTATTTTCTTTCAAAATATCATCCACAATCTTGTCATGTAATTTTTGACGGTCTTTTGTCCAGACTGTTGCGTTTGTTGGCTCGGCTCCTTTCTCCAACGAACCATCGCTGTATCGCTGCCATGAATATTCCGCGCTCTTCCTTTCTTTCACGATTGTCGGTTTCTTTTTAATATTTGACGGCTTACCATAAGACTTTTGTAATTGTTTCAGGCTCTTTTCACTTCCGTCAGAACTTACAAATTTTGCAATGGCTTTATCTGGTCCATCTTTTTTTGCCAACTTATCGAAGTATTGAAACTTACCCCGCCACACTTTTTTGCCACTTGAAAGCGTGACCTGTTTCCCTCCTAATATTTTCGCCCGCATCTGAGGCGGTTGTTTTTGTAACCAAGACCCGTAAGAAGTTCCAGTTGGAACAGGCCCACCAACAGCGGCTCTTGTGCTTCTCGTAAAGTTTGGCGGCGGTATGCCTAAGCCTTCGTAATCAATAGTCGCAACGGTTCGACATCTGCAATTAAAATGTTGAGGCGGTGTCGGTCCCTGACCATATTTAAAAACTTTTTGATCAAGGGCCATGCATTGAGGGGCGGTCCTACTATCTAGCGTTGCCAAATATTTATAACTTTGTGTGATGTCGCTGTTTTGTTTGTAAACAGATTGCGCGGCTGTGTCGCTGACTTGTTGAATTGAAGTACGCACAAGCGTCGAAATTTGGTGATTAGCCATTCGAGTGGCTTCCCCTCCTGCCAACGCGAGCTGTTTCGCTGTTCTTGCTTTTTCCCCAAAATACAACTTTCCAAGAAGACGCCGCCCGACCTGTTGAGTTGTTTCTCCTGAAAGTAAACCGTCGCGAATAGTACGCCCAAATAAATCAGCGTTTTTTTCTGCTAATCCCCTAAAAGCTTTGCTGACAATATCGCCATTTGGCAGGGTTAATTTCGACCCCATTTTTGCAGTTAAATTAAAACTTCCTTGAGCTTGTCTTAACCCGTCAACACCTTTAACGGCCGCCTGTAAATCATCGCTTAAAACATTTGCATTTATATCAGTTGCTTTATTTTTAACAACGGCCTCGGCAAACTTTGGGGACACTTCAACAGAACGAACCGACGAACGCATCCCCGCAGGTAAAACTTTTTTTAATTGTTCTTCTACAAATTCAGATTGAAGCTTTGCAATTCCATCAAGATTTTTTATTAATTCCTTTGAACTACTATTCGACCAACCTTCAAGACTCTTTTTTGTCTGAGCTAATAACGAACGTAAACGAGCCGCCGTATATTTGGGCTGGCTTGCTTTTGGCAGTCTTTCTATTGCTTCAAGCTTTCGAACCGAATCAAGAATGATTTGGTTGTAAGACTGGATCAATTCTTTTGAAACTTTATTTTCAAACCGATTTAAGTCGAGCGAATTACGAAAGTAAGTTTCTGGAATTAGATCAGAATAAGGAACCTCGGCCCCGACTTTTCCACGGTCAACAGTTCCAAAAATAGATTTTATTTTAGGAGCCATTTACTTAGTCTTCTTGGTCTACATCTTCAGGCTCCGCAGACTCCTCGTCTTCATTTTCGTTAGCTTCAAGAATTGGCGCTTCTGCTTCCATTGCTGATAATCCTTCTTGCTGAACAGCTAATAATTCCTCTTCAATTTCAAAATCATCGCCCAACACCTCGCCCGCTTCTAATTGCTTCAACAAGGTTTCCTGTGTAATCGCTCCGCTTGTCCATAGCTCCTTAAGGCTGTTGATTTCTTGAGGGTCTAAACGTGAACCGAGGAAGTCCCGATTGACGAAACAATTACCAGACTGCGAAAGGTTTAAATATTTGGCGTGATACATGAGGCAGTTATCAATCAAATCTTGTAACTGTTGCGCCACGACTTTCATTGTGCTGTCGCCTTGACTCCTGTCGATTTCCTTCGCCTTCGAACTCTCTCCCACATTCTTCAACTTGGTTCCCAAAATTGCCGCCATCCCAAGCTCGTTAATCTGCTTTTCGATTCGATCTAATTGCGTAAATTGTGCATCAAAAGACTTTCCTTCTGGTTCAATAAATCGCGCATCTGAATCAGTTGGAAGACTTAACGCTTCACTCGGGCCAGCGCTTACTTCCTCCGCACTTTGAGGGAATCCAAAAAACGCCAACATCGGAACCGCTGAAATATGGAGCTGGTTCGAAACATCAGAGCCATTTTGATAGCTAAGAATATTAAGTTGGGCTACGTCACCGAGGGGCGGCCTCGACTCCATAAAATTAACCCTATTGGAATAAGCAACGGCAAAAGGAATTTCAGAAAGGCTTGTTGTACCTTCTTCGTGCAAAGTAAACTCACCCTGTTTGTTCCTTCTGTGAATTTCAAAAGCACCCGGAGTTAATAGACGAACTTGCTCGACGGTAGTTTCTGAATATTCACCATCAGGCTCAACGACCTTTTCCAAAAGCCTTAACTGTGTAAATTTGCGAGCGCCGTCAATAATTTCTGATCGCCATCCGAGAATTTCCCGAGGGCTATATGTAACCCAATAAGGACGCCCGCCATTCTTGTCGGCCTCAACTAAAACGCCCGCATGTCCATAGCGTAATATCGTTCTCGCGCAGGTATAAGCCCACACTGACAACCCGTTATTTTGCATGTCAATATCAAATAAATCTTCTGTTATTCGCGGCGGCACGTCATTTGTTCGAATTGGCTTTCTTATTAACATCCCCGCCAATAGCTTTTCTATTCGTTCGTAATAAGGCGGACAAACAGAACGGCTTAATCTGCGGTCATAACTTCTTTCGTCCTCGCGCTCCATTTGTGGCAAATATTTCCGATGCTTCGCCCTGATGCCCTGCGAACCTGTTAGCAAATCTTCAATGACTTCCCAATAAATTTCTTGATCTAAATAAGCCTGACAAGGCTGTTCAATTCCTCCATCATTGGGCTGTCTTCTATGCTCGTAAATGTTGTAACCGCTATACACTGGTTAATCCTCTGGACGTTATGAACATCATCTTAATTGTACTCATCAATAAATCCTAATACCTGTTGATTTTCCTGCGTTTAGATGTAAAGGATTGAAGCGCCTCCAAACAATATAACCAAGAGCATCGGCAAAATGATCGTGTCCTGAATCCTTCGAGGGTTGGCCCTTGTCATCGTAACTTTGCAGTTCTAAGGACTTAATCATTTCTTTGCATCGCGGATGAATATGAAAACGAATTTGGCCTTTACCATTTTCCAACAATGCTTGAACAGCATTAACACGGTCAGCAATAGCCGGATTCGACGCCCCGGACTGGTTATATATTTTGTAGTTGCTAAGAATTTGGATGTCGGTCTTGCTGCTATTCGTAGATCTTGCTCCGCCGCTTGCGTCAGGGTATCCATAAACCGTGGCTCGGGGAAATTTCGCCCTGATAGTTTTTCCCAATTCGTCGGTGTCATACGCTCTAATTTCATCAAATATATAAAGTTCTTCGTTTTTAATAACGCCCAAAATCCCGGACATTTTGCCGATATTAAAGTCGATCCCGACGTGAATTATTTCATTTGTTAAGTCGGGTATCTCGGTTGTTAAATGTTTTTCTCTATCGAATCGGGTATATACACAACCTTGAGTGATATTCACAAATTCACCCAAGAGGTAACTCTTTAAAAGAGATGGCTCATAATTAGATTCCAAACGGTCAATGAAATCTTTTGGAAGGTGTTTATTTTCATAAGTGGTCATCTTGACAAGCTTCCGATCTGTTCGCGCTTGTGCTTCCTCTGTTCCAAAAGTGTTATAGAAAAACTTGAAACCTTCAGGAGTTGAAGCGGCTGCAAATTGCCTCACATTTCCATCCCTTAAACGTGCAAGGATTCTTGGAAAGGCTGCCTCGCATGTTGGCTGTGATACAACGTCCAACTCGTCGCAAACTACATGCGAAAGATTTAAACCAACGATACGATTGTAATTTTCAAAAGACCGACAAAGTAACGTCGTCGGCTTTTCTAAGTGCAAAGTATATTCAGGCAACGGTGACGCCCTGAAGCTGTAAGAAATTCCATATTGCTCTAAAAAATCATTAAAGCCCCTGATAAAAATATCGCGCACAAGAACATTGGTCGGCTCAAAAACACACCCGGTATAGCCCATGTTGAGGATTGCGAGCTGAACGCATTTAGCAAACAAGGCGAAACTTTTTCCCGATCCATAACCAGCACAAAGCCCAAGAATTTCTGTGGTTGTATCTTCAAAGAAACGAGCTTGGCCTGTATGAAGATCCGCTTCTATTCGTTTTAAAATATCGGCTGAACGTGTTGGATCTGGCGGAGTAATAAAATCAAAAACACTTTCTTTCTTACAGACTGATTCAATAAGGGAACTCATACAGACATTTCAAAGCGTAGGAGTTTGGCTTGAAGCTCCAAAGATTTCATAGCAACGACAAGATTATTATCTTCTGAGGCTCGGCGCTCGTAATCCTGAAGACGTGCTATTGCGGCAAGGAGAAATTGCGGGCGCTCCATTTCACAATCAATGGACTGAAGAACGCGAGCGCGTTGCAAATATTCTTCTGTTTGTCGAAGTGAAACCTTGAAATTTTCCGCGCAGTATCGGACAATCTGGGTTTTATTATGTCCACGCAAAAGAAGATCATAAACACGATGAACGCGCTTATCTATTTCAATATTGGTTGCTTTTTTTGCGGGCTTTTTCGCCATGATGTCACTATAGACGGCACTGATTAAAATTGAAACAAACTGAATCTTATTAAGATTAAAAGGAAGGGAGTAGCGTCCGCAGGATAATTGACAACCAATAAATAAAGATGTATACTAAAGAAGTCAGCTCGTTACTGACACTTTTCAAAAAAGAACCAACCGAACAACATGACCGACTCATTTCAATTTTTATCTAAGTTGTTGGGAATGACCAACAGCGCAAACGAAAATGAAAGCGCAGTTGCAAAAGCAAAACTTGAAGAGCAACTTTTAAAGCGCGGAATTACAAAAGACCAACTTGAAAAAAGAGTTGAAGAAGGGATCGAAGATCCAACATTAAAAGAAGCGATCAACTGGACATGGACAGACGAAAAAGGCCATCAGCATTTTTCAAGAGTTAAACCCCATGAACAAATTATCGTCAGCGCTTGCGTTTCTTTCTTCAATGGAAAATTAGTTATCGGGAATAGCTACAAAGGAAAATGCTTTGACATCTTCGCGACAAAAGGGAACAGAAAACAGATCGATTTGTATTCTGCCTATTTAATCGAAGCATGTGAAAGAGCATTAAAAGAAGAACGAAAAGGAGTACGCGGCGGATTCGATGCGACATTCAATTCAAGCTTCAGAAAAAATTGGGCTTGGAAAATCCAAAGCAGATTGAACGACATGAAAGAAGCGGAAGAAAAGGACGGAAGGCGCGAAGTTAAGCAAGG